>Ga0209800_10000761_pt1 | contig 41892 bp, 40 predicted proteins | sample Higcelweek8metaG_FD_187174 | JGI IMG/M metagenome (GOLD analysis project Ga0209800, IMG submission 187174) | Freshwater pond sediment microbial communities from the University of Edinburgh, under environmental carbon perturbations - High... | ecosystem: Environmental > Aquatic > Freshwater >...
ATTTATCGAAACGTTTTATTTTAAGTTTCATTTGAAATATTTATCAAATAAATAATGAAGATGGTCGGGGTCATCACATTTGGGGGATGGAGTGAATTCTAAATTTAGAATTTTTTGATAGGTGTCGGTAATTAGTTGGGACAATTGAGAAACATGTTCGTCGGTGATTTGAAAATCAACTTTTTTGAAATTACCCCGAGCGTCTTTTTCAATAAAATCAATAGTTCCCGACTGGACATGATAAGGAAAACCAATGGAGTGTTGGCACAAAAGTTTATAAAAAACTAATTGGCGGAAATAATCACCATCCTGAGAAAGTTGTTGATATTTGGAATCAGGTTTGCCAGTTTTAAAATCAACCACGTTAACATTTTTACCATCAAGAAGTTCAATTTTATCGATTTTACCGGTTAATGGGATATCACCAAGGCGAGAATTGTAAAATTTAAAATCGTGTTCAGTAAAACAATTGCCATTAAAATCGTTTTGATAATGTTGGTAATAATCAGTCAGAATTGGAATACCTCTGTCTAATAACAATTGAAAATCAGCGGCAGAAACATTTTGTTTTTGAAGATTATCTTGAAAAACAGAAAGAAATTTTTCTAGTGGAATGAGAGTGTTCTTGTCTTTATAAATATTAAAAAGATAATTGAGAGCGGCGTGAACACTAGTACCGAACGAGGCACTTAAATTTTTGCTGTCGGGAAGTCGAAGAATAGTTTTGAAAAAGAAACATAAAGGACATTTAAGATAAGAATTGAGATGAGTAATGTTGAAACGATATTCGGTGGCCAAATAATTTTTGAGATAACCGGAAAGGTTGAAAGAAACTAATTTGGGAGTAGTGTGGGTAAATAAATTTTGTAAGGCGGGAACTTCAGTACTAAAAGTTGAAGAAACTTTTTCAATAAGCGATGGATCGATTTCATTAATAAAAATTGAAGGAAGTTGTTCGCGACCAGAGTCGTTGAATTTGGTGTAAGAAATATAAATTTGGTTTTTGGCCCGAGTAAGAGCGACATAAAAAAGACGACGATCTTCTTCAACATCTTTGTCGAGTAAAACCGAAGAAATATCGGTTTTAATAATGCCTAATGGTAATTTAATATTAGTACGAGAAACAGAATTATCCCAACGACCGGATAAAACTTTAATCAAAAAGACGTGTTGAAATTCCAAGCCTTTACTTTTGTGAACAGTCATCAGACGAATACTATTATCCAAATCATCAACCAGCGGCAAACTATTGATGGCAATTTCGTTTTCAACCAAAGTATCTAAATTGGTTACCCATTGATGAAGATCGATTTTTTCTACAGATAGACTAGTTTTGAGATGAGAGTAAAGTCGATCAAGTTGTTTAAGTAAAGTGACATCGCTGTGAGCCAAAACATATTTCAAAAAATTAAACTTTTTGATGACTTTAAGAAAAATTTCAGTGAGGGGTAAATTGGTTTTATCTTTTTGAATTCGAGCGACTCGTTTGACAAAATTGGCCAATTTAATTTGAGTTTTTGGAGTAATACCGAAGTCATCTAGTTTTTGGGAATCGGCAATTATTTCAGAAAGAGGCAAATTATTTTTGCGACTAAAATGGAAAAGATGATAAAGATCGAGAGCGGATAATTTTAAAAATTTAAAGGAAAGAATTTTACCTAATAAGACATTATTATCAGGATTGTCGAGATATTTAAAAAGATCGATGAGCTGCTGAATATAAAGGTTGTCGAGAATGTTGATGGAATCAGTGCGAAGAAAACGGATTTGAAGTTGGTTTAAAAAAGGAATCAAATCTTGAGTATCTTTGTTATTGCGGAAAAGAACGGCGATTTCTGAGGGTTTAAAATCGAGATTAGAAGAGTTGGTGTCGATAATTTCTTTAATTTTTTTGGCAACATAAAAACTTTCTTCGGTGTCACTATTGGCGACAAAAAGATTAATCGGGTCGGGATCGTAGTCTTTGGTGGCGACTAAAGTTTTATCTAAATTTTCTATAAAATTAGAAATTCTGGTTTGATTATTTTTGATAACATTGTCGGAAGATTGAAGAATCAGACGGTGAGAACGATAATTATTTTTGAGAGCAATAACTTTAATTTGATCTTTATATTTTTGATAAAAGGTATAAATATTTTCAATGGCGGCGCCTTGGAATCGGAAAATTGATTGATCGTCGTCACCGACAACAAAAATATTGGGGTTTTCTTGAGACTGAGTTAACAAGTTAATAATTTCCATTTGGGAAGAGTTGGTATCTTGAAACTCGTCGACTAAAATATATTGAAATTTTTCCTGATAATCAGCTAAAAGATTTGAGTCGGATTTAAAACCATTGACCACCCATAAAATCATGTCATCAAAATCAAAAAGATTTTGGTTAATTAATTCTTGCTGGTAACCTCGATAAACCACCAGCAAATCTTTTTGTTTTTCTAGAGAGTTTTGGGTTTTGACAATAAAATCTTTAACTTCTTGTTTGAGGATTGAAAGAGTAATTTGGTTTTGATTAAACAGATTTAAATAATATTGAATTCTGGTTTGATAAAGAATATGTAGATTTTGTGACAAAAGTGAGTCGATAATGCCAGTGATTTGAGGAGCGGCGTTTTTGGAGGCACGAACGGCTGAAAGAGCATCGACAGTGGGGGTGGCAACTTGAACAAAGTTTTGAGCAAAACCAATTAATTCGGAAAATTTATCCGGGGTGATATTTTCTCGTTTTAAATTTTGAATAGAACGGATAATATCTTTTTGAAAAAAATAAGCCGAATTAATATTTTTGAAGCTGCTAGTGTTGGGTAGATTATCAATTAACAGGCGGATAATTTGAATTTGTTTAACATCATCAATGGCGGTGGATTCTTTTTGAGAAAATAAAAACTTTTCGGGATTGTCGCGAATGACGGAATTACAAAAACCATGAAAAGTAGAAATGCGAACACCATAGGCAGAAGGACCAATAATAGAAAGCAAACGGGAACGCATGTTGAGAGCCGCGTTTTCGGTAAAAGTAAGACACAAAATATTGTTGGGGTTAACTTGGGAAGTGGTAAGAATTTTGCCAATACGTAGGGTAATTGTTTGAGTTTTACCAGTCCCCGCTCCTGCTATAACCATGACTGGACCTTCGGTGGTATCGACAGCTTGGCGTTGCTCTGGATTTAGCTTTTGGTATTCAGTCAAAAATTTATCTTGAAAATCAGTCATTAGGTTATTTTAACTTAGATTAAGGTAAAATAGGCTTATGAATAAGAAAATAATTTTATTTGATATTGATAGAACGATTTTTAATACAGAATCATTGGGAGAAAATGTTTATAAAAGTATTGCTGCGGCTACCAACAAAACTATTAATGAGATAGACCTAATTAATCAAGATTATAAAAAAGAGTTAGAGTCAAAAACTGATTTTAATTCTGATGATTTTTTAAAAAAAGTTGCAGATGAAACAGGAACTAGTTTAGAGATATTAAACCAAGTGATGTTTAAAGTTGAAAATTTTGTTTTATATCCAAAAGTTTTGGAAGTTTTAAAAAAGTTGTCTGCTGAGGGGATAAAATTAGGAATATATTCTGAAGGTGTTTTGGAATGGCAAAAAAAGAAAATTGTTTTAACTAAAGTAATTGATTATTTTGACCCGTCATTAATTTTTATTGAAAGAAGAAAATTAAGTCGGGAATCAATAAATAAAATTCCAAGTGGAGTGATGGTAGTGGATGATAAAAAAGAAGTGATAGAAACCTTAAGACAACTAAGACCGGATTTGGAATTGGTGTGGATTAATCGAAAGAATGAGGAAAAATTAGAGGTACCTCAAATTAAGACAATAAAAGGTCTAGATGAATTGTTGGTTATGGATTAGAGCCCGATTAAAGTAATTGCGATAATAAGAAAAGCCACTAAGAGAATAACTAGAAAAGCGTTTTTATTGGAAACTTCTTTATTAAGGATAGATTCTTTTTTAGTAACAGATTTTTTAGATATTTTTTTAGCTACTTTTTTGACAGTAGTTTTTTTTGGAGCAGTTTTTTTGGTAGTCATATTAATTAATACTAACAGATTTTTGTAATTTATTTTAGAACTATTTCTTCAAGTTGAGAAAAATTGTTGATTAAAAAATCAGGATTTAAAGCTTTTAATTTTTCCTCAAGACAATAACCCCAAGTAACAGCTCCAGATTTGATACCGACAGTTTTACTGGTTTCAATTTCGTGGTTAGTGTCGCCGATAAAAATAGTTTGATCAGGATTTAAATTATATTTTTGGACTAAATTCCGTACTGATTCAGTTTTGTCGTGAACATTATAAATAACTTCTGTAAATAAATTTTCTATTTTAGATGATTTGAGCATGCTGAGAATAATTCCTATGTCACTACTGACGATAAATAAATTAACTTGGCTATCAAAAAGTTTTTTTAAAGTAATTTCAACGCCTGGGAAAAGTTTATTTTTATTGTATTTTGCAATAGCTTTTGGAAAAATTTTGCTTTGTTGTTCCATGGTAAGGTCAGGAATATATTTGTGTAAAAAGTTCATAAAAGGCATTTCCCATTGGCGTTTAAATTCTTCAAAAGTAATAGCTTTTACTCCAAACTCTTTGAACATATCCATGTCGGCTTGATAGACGGCAAAAGTATCATCACAAATCACCCCAGACCAATCAAAGATTACATTTTGAAACATGAATTATTTTAGCAGTTTTTCCAAGATTTCTTTGGCTATTGTAGGATTTGCAGAGCCCTTGGAGGCTTTCATGAGTTGGCCGATTAGGAAACCAATACTGGCGGGATTTTTTTTGTAATCTTCAACTGCTTTGGCGTTTTGGGTAATTACCTCTTTGGCAATCTTTTCAATTTCACTAGCGTCAGAAACTTGAATTAATCCTTTGGATTTGGCAATTTCGACTGGATCAGTACCGTCTTTGTAGCTATCGACAATCACCTGTTTGGCTACGGTGGCAGAAATTTCAGATTTAGAAACGGCATCAAAAATATTTTTGAAAAATTCTGGATTAATTTTATTAATATCAAGTTCTTCTTGAGTTTCGTTGAGATGAGTTTTGAGAGAGCCAAGGAATAAATTAGCAACGAGTTTAGCCATGTCTTTGGTTGGGTTTAGTGAAATTGCTTGTTCAAAACATTTTGAAAAATTTAAATCTTGAGATAAAAGATTGGCGTCGTAATCGTTAAGACCAAAGTCGGTTTGATAACGAGCAAATTTTTGTTCAGGAAGTTCAGGAAGAGTCTCACGAATTTTACCAATTTCTTCATCAGTAAAAATAACTGGTGGAATATCAGGCTCTGGGAAATAACGATAATCAGCGGAACCTTCTTTTTCGCGTTGTAAAAATGTTTGATTTTTGACCGCATCCCAACCACGAGTAGTCTTGTTAGTGGACGACTTGGTTTCACGAGTTTCTTCAAAAGCTTTAGTTTGGCGGTCAATTTCAAATTGAATAGCACTTTGAACACCGGTTAAAGAGGCAACGTTTTTGATTTCGGCCATTGGGGTGTAAAAAACCTCTCCATTATCTTCGACTTTTAAATTGACTGTTGGTTCACACCTCATGCTTCCCTTTTCAATGTCAGCATCAGAAACGCCGACATATCGGACAATTTGTTGAATTTTAAGAAGGTAATTTTTGGCCATTTCGGGAGAAGTGATGTCTGGTTCGGAAACAATTTCGACTAATGGTACACCAGAACGGTTGTAATCGATTAAAGTTGAATCTTCAAAATCGATAGTTTGATGAACTGATTTACCAGTATCTTCTTCCATGTGCGCCCGATTAATTCTGATTTCCTGACCATCAATAGTGATTTTGCCATTAATGGCAAATGGTTTTTGAAGTTGAGTGATTTGGTAACTTTTGGCAAGATCTGGATAAAAATAATTTTTGCGTTCAAAGAAAGTTTCATTGTTAATAGTACAACCAAGAGCTAAACCTAATTTAATACAATATTCACAAGCAGTGCGATTTGGAACTGGTAGCGCACCAGGAAGACCAAGACAAACTGGACAAGTGTGGGTATTTGGAGTGGCATGAAAATGACTAGCATCACAGCTACAAAACATTTTTGATTTGGTTTGAAGTTCAACGTGAACTTCAAGTCCAATGATTGGTGTTATTTTCATTCAAACCCCTCCGCCCTGCGGGCACCTCCCCTTGACAGGGTAGGCTTTATAAATTTTTATTAAAAATAAATTTTTCATATTAAAGTTTCGGATGTTGTAAGTGATAATCAGTATTGGATTCGAAAAGTTTTGCAATTTGAACGGCTAAATCTTCACGAAGTTGAGGAGTGATAATTTGAAGACCGACAGGAAGTCCATCACCAAAACCACATGGAATAGAAATTCCCGGAAGACCAGCTAAAGTTGATGGTTCAACTAACATGTCTTCAAGTTCGCCAAACATAGATTGGCCCTCACTGGCACCCAAAGCCAAAGCAGTGGTTGGAGAAGTTGGGCCAATAATAGCGTCAACTTTTTGGAATTGTTTATCGAAATCTTCAATAATGAGAGTGCGAACTTTTTGAGCTTGTAAATAATAAGCATCGTAATAACCACTCGACAAAGTGTATGTTCCTAACATAATTCGTCGGATAGCTTCATCACCAAAAGCAGAACGAGGTTCACCATAACGAATACCGGTGAAACGAGCTAAATTTGAAGAAACTTCGGAACGTTGTAAAACAGTGTAAACAGCAATGGCATATTTTGGATCAAGAACGTCTAATTCGATAACTTCTGCACCTAATTTTTTGAGAGTTTTAGTCGCATTTAAAACCGCAGTTTTGACAGCCGGTTTCATTTGTTCAGGAAAATACGCTTTTGGTAAACCAATTTTTATACCTTTTAAATCTTTTAGAGGAGTTGGAATTTGCCAAGGATTTTGGTTAACGCTAGTAGCATCTTTGGGGTCGTGACCAGAAATTATTGAAAGAAGTAAAGCGGCGTCATCAACAGTTTTAGTGATAGGACCGGGACAATCCATAGATGACCCCATGGCGATAACACCATAGCGACTGACACGACCGTAACTTGGTTTTAGCCCAACAGTGCCACACCAGGCAGATGGCTGACGGATTGATCCGGCAGTTTCAGAACCAATTGAAGTAACGACTTCATCACTAGCAACAGAAGCAGCAGAACCACCTGATGAACCACCCGGCAAATGTTTGGGATTCCAAGGATTCTTTGTCGGACCATAGTCAGAAGTTTCAGTAGATGACCCGTGAGCCCAGGCGTCCATATTAGTTTTACCAATGACAATGGCTCCGGCATCGAGTAATTTTTGAACAACAGTAGAAGTGTATTGAGCAATATATTTATCCAATAATTTTGATGATGCAGTGGTGCGAATTCCTTTGATACAAAAATTATCTTTGATAGCAATAGGAATACCGGCTAAGGGTTTATCAAAATTAATATTTTTGGATTGTTCCAAGGCTTGATCTTTATTGATAGTGACAAAGGCATTAAGAGTTGGTTCGAGTTGCTCAATTTTAGTTAAACAATCGGAAACTAATTCAGTTGAAGAAAATTTCTTTTCTTTAATACCTTTGATGGCATCGATTAAAGTTAATTTATTTAATTCCATAGTTATTTTTTACTAATAGTGGCGAGAGTTTTAAAATAACCGTTATAAGCATCTTTGGTTTGAGAAAGAGCGTCTGATTGAGTTAAAGATTCACCAACAACATCGTCGCGAGTGACATTTTTTAAATGATTGGTTTGATAGGTAGGCTCAACATTTTTAGTGTCAAGTTCCCCTAAAACATCAATATAGGCAGCGGTTTCGGAAAGTTGTTCGGCTAAATAATTTTCTTGTTCTGGTTTGATTTCGAGGCGGGCGAGTTTGGCAATGTGTCGGAGTTGATCAAGAGATATTTTGCTTGAGGACATAGAGTATTTTACACTATTTTTGAGGGGATGTTAGAAATAAATGTGATATACTTTGAGGCAAAAAGTACTTTAAAAGAAAAGGGGATTAAAGTTGTGAAGATTAAAGCTGTGGAGATTGAAATCACGGTCGCTCCCAAATGTGGTTTTAATGTCGGTTATAATGAGCCTGTTGTGGCACAAAAAGTCAGAGATTCCTTGGTTGGATTGAGACTCAAAACTACCTCAGCTGAAGTTAGATGTGATAAACAGATACATTTTGGAGAAGTTAACCATAAAAATGATAACTGCTACAATGTCTGTTTCAAAGATCTTCTTAAAGCGTTGGAGAGGAAAGACATGGAATCATCAAGGAAATTACGTTACCAAGTCGCTCGACATATTCGCTTTGTGTTGATCGAAAAATCTCTTTGTGTCGAGATAGCCTGAGTTTTTAATCTTCGTCATGGATGTCTATTTTTTAGACTTTTTGCATAGACGTCCATCGTCTTTTTGATAAATCAGTTTTAACTGGTTTATTTTTGAATATAGAGGAGTGAGACCAAATAGAAATTTAGAAATGTAAAAATAGTGTATCAAGGCTGATACAAAAACTATTTTTATCTTTCGCTTTTCTATCTCACTCCTTCTTTCGTTTTATTTCCTAAAAATTTTGGCTTTGAAATGAAGTAATTTCCAACGCAATTTATCCACTGAATTGTAGAGTTTATAAAGAGTTGGATTAATGACAAAATCGTAAGTACCGACATATTCAAAAGGTTGGCCGTTGTAGCCTTGCTTGAAACGGTGAAAACCAAAACCATTATCGCCTTCTTTGGCATCTGGGCCAAGACAACCCCACATATCAAAAGTGGTACATTTTAATTTTTGGCCTAATTTAATTGATTCCCACATATTAAGAGTTGGAGCCATAACTTCGCGGTTGATATCAAGTGAAGCACCATACGGATAAAAAAGTTGATCTTTTAATTTAAACAACATAAAAGCTGATAAAACTTTACCTTGATATGAGGCCAACATAATATGAGGTATATCGGTAGTTTTTAAAATTTTCCATAAATCTCGGTGGTATTTTTGAGAGTGAAGATAAAATCCTTGACGTTTAGTAGTATCGAAAAGAAGTTTTAAATAAACTTCAAAACCTTTGTCGGTAGTAGTTTCTTTTATTTCAACACCATAGCGATTGGCCACTCGAATGTTATAACGAGTTTTGGAATGCAGATTAGCCAAAAGCTCTTCTTCTGTTTTGGTTAAATCAACTTTGAATGTGTGAGGATAAAAGGCAACTTTAGGGGAAATCACTAACCCAGAAAAATTCATTGAAGCTTCGGTTATTGAAATATCTGGTTCAAATTTGACAAAAATAGCGTTTTGTTTTTGGGCGATTTTTTTGACAGCAGATAAAATTTCTTCGGTAACTTTGGGTCCGCGAAGAATAGTGCCGATAGAATATTTGGTTTTAGGAATAGTATGAAAACTAACGGTAAAAGCAGTTTTTATTTTATCTTTGGAATCAAAAACACCGAAACGAAAAATTTTGTGACCCTGAGATTTTTGAAATTCTCCCCACGCCCAGGTCTGGACTGGATGAATAATTACAGAATCGTAAATTTTTTGATCTTTATCGGTAAGAAGTTTGATAGCCATGGTTATAGTTTAGCAAAGAAACTATTCCCACTCAGTAGTTGCGGGGGGTTTGGAGGTGAGATCGTAAAGGATGCGAGAGATGCTGGGGACTTTTTCTAAAATATCTTTTACTAGTTTATCTAAAAGATCTTTGGAAATATCAACGCCAGGGACGGCTGGTTGGCCGGTCATAAAATCGTTGGTGATAAAAGGGCGAATGGCGATGGAACGATTACCTTCGATACCAAAATTAACTGGGAGGGAAATGACGGGGACTTGAGAAAGTTTTTTAATTAAATTATTTTTAATTAAAAATTCTGTAACTAAAGCATCGGCACTTTGAAGTTGAGTAATAACATCTGGTGTTAAGTAAGTGGGAGTAATTTGAGTAACTGGTTGAGTAATTGGTTTACCAAAAATATAAACGACGCGATTAATTTGACGAATTTTTTTGGGAATTTCTTTGGCTAGAGAAAAAAGTTTTTTCCAATCAGCTTTACCACTGATACCGGCAAGATAACTGTAACTTCGACCGTCACCTTGAACCCCAACAGTTTGAACAGGAAGTAAAGTAACTGATAAATCTTTAGTATAAAATTCTTGAAGAGATTGGTTAATCTTACCAAAATCATCGGTAATATAGGGTTTATCAGCACAAATTATTCTGATGGCTAGGCCTGGACCGGGGAAAGGTTGACGCCAAACTAAAGAGTCAGAAATACCTAATTTAGTACCTAAAGCTCGGACTTCATCTTTGTGGTAATCACGAAGTGGTTCGACTACTTTTCCCTGCTGGCGTAATTTTCTGACTTCAGAAGTGTCGTTGTGATGGGTTTTAATAACGGCAGCATTTTGACTGACGGTTTCGGAAGCACTTTCGATTAAATCTGGACGAAGAGTGCCTTGAGCCAAAACAATATCATTAAAATCTAAATTTAAATCTTTAACGGCTTGGTCGGCAATTCTCATAAAAGTATTGCCGATAATTAGTCTTTTATCCTCAGGGTTAGTTACTTGGTTTAGTGGACCAACTAGCCTATCATCTTTTTTAAAAGTAGCGTTATAAAAAGTGTCTTGGGCGTTAATAACTTTTACATTGATACCGGCTTGTTTAAGGGTTTTTTCAACTTGGTCACTTTCATTTTGTCTCATGAATCCACTATCAACATGGATGGCATAAATATCTTTTGGATTAATAGCTTGAGTTAGTAAAACAGCACAAACAGTAGAATCAACTCCACCACTAACTAAAACAATTACTTTTTTGCTGCCAACTGTTTTTTTAATATATTCAATGGCTTGTTGCTGACGATTATCGACAGTATAAGTACCTTTTAAACCAACAATGTCATAAAGAAAATTTTTAAAGATTTTTTTACCGTTAATAGTTAAATCAACTTCTGGATGAAATTGAAGAGCATAGATTTTTTTTGACGGATTGGCCATACCAGCAACTAATTCACCAGAAGTGGCAGTAATTTCAAATCCTGGGGCTAAATTTTTTGCAACGACACTATCGCCATGACTCATTAACACTTGTTCTTTTTCTTTGAGTCCGGAAAAAATTTGATATTTATTATTGATTTCAATAAGGCACTGTCCATCTTCGCGAAGAGAAGCTGGAGCAACTTTACCACCATGAAAAAAATTAATTAGGTGCATGCCGTAGCAAATTCCCAAGACTGGAATTCCAAGAGAGAAAATTTGAGGATCACATTTTAAAGAATCTTTTTGATAAACACTGTTAGAACTACCGGAGATAATAATGGCTTGATATTTTTTGGATGCAAGTTCTGTGGCTGAAATATTTAAGGGTAAAAGTTCTGATTTAACTCCAAGTTCGTGGCAACGACGGTCAATTACTTTGCCGTATTGGGCTCCGGCATCAAGAATAGCTACTTTTTCTTCTTCCATAACTTATTTTTAATTTATAACATGAAAAACAAGAAGAAAGAAGAGGCTCAATATATATCGGGGTCATAATAAAGATCATCATCAGATTCTGGTTTACGATGACGATAATCTTTAATGATTTCGGTACTTTCTTCAATTTCAACTAATTCAGATGGGATGTCAGCTAAAAATCGACTTGGTTCGTTAAGAGAACTTTTACCAAAATAAAGACGCTGGCTGGCGTACGTAATATATAAATAGTCTTTGGCTCGGGTAATACCGACATAACAAAGACGACGTTCTTCTTCAACTTCAGCTTCGTCAACCAAACAACGAGAATGAGGTAAAATCCCCTCTTCAAAACCAACCAAGAAAACGACTTCAAATTCCAAACCCTTTGATCCATGTAAAGTCATTAATCTAACACCATCACGGTTTTCTTTTTTCTTATTTTTTTCTTGGAGAGAATATTCTTGTTGAACTAAACTAATGTTTTCTAAAAAATCAGCTAACTTGGGAAAAGTAGAAGCGACTGATTTTAATTCTTTAATGTTTTCAATTTTCTTTTGATCAGCTTCGTCTTTGGGATCGTAACGATCAAGATAACCAGAGCCAACAATTAAAGATTCCATAACATCTATAGAAGTCATGGAACTAATATCTAAATTATTTAAATGCTCCATAAAAACAGCCAAACGACGTTTGCCAAAAGCTTTACCTAGTCTATCGGAAGAAACCTTATCTTTGGGATTATCAGCAAAACGAATCATAGATAAAATATCTTTAACTTCGGCGCGTTCATAAAAACGAGTGCCGCCAATAAGAACATAGGGAATACTATATTTTAAAAATCCTTCTTCCAAAGCCCGAGATTGAGCGTTCATGCGGTAAAGAACAGCAATATTTCGGAGAGGGATTTTTTGATTATCTTGAATAAATTTAATTTTTTGAGCAATAAATTCGGCTTCGGCAATTTCAGAATTGGCTTCGAACAACTTAATTTTATCTTGAGATTTTTTGTTGGTAAATAATTTTAGAATCGGATGAGAGGTATTTTTACAAATAACAGAGTTAGCTGCGTCAAGAATAATTTGAGTAGACCGATAATTTTGTTCAAGGTTAATAACCTTAGTATCTTTAAAATCAGCGACTAGATTCATTAAATTTTTAAAATCGGCACCACGCCAACCATAAATAGCCTGAGAAGCATCACCAACGGCGGTAATTTGGCGATATTTTTGAGCCAAGAGTTTAGTGAGAAGATACTGAATTTGGTTAGTATCCTGATATTCATCGACTAAAATAAAACGATAAATGTCTTGATATTTTTCTAAAACTTGGGGATGATCAATAAAAAGTTGGACGGTTTTAAAAAGTAAATCATTAAAATCTAAGGCTTGATACTCGGTCATCTTTTTTTGATAGACCTGATAAACTTTGGCGGCATATTCCTGCCAAAAACCATGTGACTGAGAAATCATGTCTTGCGGTGTTTGAAAAGAATTTTTGGCAGCTTCGATAAAATACATAATACTAGCGGGTTTAAATTCTTTTGGATTTAAATTAAGGTCAATAAGAGACATTTTGATTAAATCTTCTTGATCATTAGAATCATAAATGACAAACTTGGGATCAATACCTAAATGATGGCCATCGGCACGTAAAATTTTGCAACAAAAAGCATGGAATGTTCCGGCAGTAATTTTTTTTTGGAGGGGCGTATTGCAATACGCCCGTACATTCGATAATAATTTATCCATCCGGTTTTTCATCTCTTCGGCGGCTTTGTTGGTAAAAGTGAGCAAAAGAATTTGGTCTGGGGTAGCTAATTTTTGTTGAATAAAATAAGCGGCTCGATGAGTTAAAACTCGAGTTTTACCAGAACCAGCACCAGCTAAAAGTAATAGTGGAGTACCAATATGAGTAACTGCTTGTTGTTGTTGAGGATTAAGACCTTCTAAAATATCAGACATGTAGATTTACTATAGTCGGTAAATTGTCGTTTGACCAGACTGAAAAACAATTTCCCCACCGATTTCTTCGAATCTTTTTGGGTTTAAATTTTCATATTTTTCGTATTCTTTGGCACCAACAAAAATATATTCAATATGATATTTTGAAATAAGGTCTTTTACTTTATCTAAATTTGTCGACAAATAAATAGTTTCAACATCTTTTTGACGGGCGGCGGGGGCATCGTAGCCACCACGCCAAAGCCATTCGTGAACTATCCAGCCTTGGACTGTTGGTAGCCCAGTAGCAGATGAGACTTGGTTGAAGGTAGTATAACTATCACCAACTGCTTCCAATACAACTGGCTGACCAGAAATATTTTTATTAAGCCACAAGATAGCTTGGTAATTATCAGGGTAAAGAGTTTCTAAATATTTTAATCCATCTAATCCTTTATAATCTTTTAAATTACCATAATAAGATTTAATGGCAAAATATGGGTAAATCATGTGAATACAAAAAATACTTAGAAAGCCAAAATAATAAAAATATTTAAATATTTTTGATTTAAAAAGAGAAGAAAACCTAATGAGGACATAACCAGAAGCTAAAGAATAAAGAATAAAAGCTTGGTAAACCAATTTAAACATGGTGTTAGCTCGGCGATATTCATAAATATAAATATCTTTGATGTAAATCAATTCGGGAATTAAGACTAATAAAGAAGCTATTAATATTAGAGAAAAAATAAATAAGTCAGATTTACATAAATTTTCAATTTTCAATTTCCAATTTCCAATAAATTTTTTAATTACTAAAACAAAAAATGGAAGACAAATTAACCAAAAACCGCCATAGAGAATGAAAAGCTGGTAAAAAGGACTGTGGCCATCGGAAATTTTTATGCCGTCCATCATGGGGACAAAGTTGACTGAAAATGGATAAGAAAAAATATACCAAAAAACGATAATCATTAAGCCGTTTATTATGGTTTTAATAAGACTTTTAGAAGTTTTATTAAAATTAATTAGAAATGAAAAAATAGCTAAGACTAAGCCATAAACAGCAAAATCCCAAGCATTGGTCATATAACAAACGGATAAAATAAAACCTGAGCCGACAATAAATTTCCAATCAAAAAAAGATTTTGATTTTTCAAGTGTAATAAATAAAAAGGCCAAAAACAAAATAACAATAAAAATATCATTCATATGACCGTGAAGATCGGCAACTACAAAACTGTAGAGTGGAAATTCATGGATAGTTTTATCATTAGTATCAGGATCGTGGCCGATAAAACGAGTGGCGTCAGGATACCAATAAGAAGCGGTGGCTTTGGAAATGGCTTCTTGGCTAAAAATAAAGTGGTTGTTATTTTGCTGATAATTTAATCTAATTATTTTATAGACTGAATGCAAATTTCCACCAAAAGTTAAAAGTAAAGCAGAAATAAGACCGGCAAGAAGAGCTTTTTTGAAAGAGGAATTTATTAATTTTTTATTTTTAATAAAACTTAAATAGGCTACATTGGAAACTAAAGAAAAAGCGCTAACAAAAGCAAGAGAGCAAACAGTGGCAATGGAAAGATTGTAGCCAACTGAGGAAATGACTTTAGAAAGTTTAGTGATTAAGGCAAAAATTAAATGGCCAAAATAATAATAATTTATCGATTCGCCGGCAAACCACATATCAGTTGGGGGTAAAAAATTTGATTTGAGGGCTGAATTAACAAATCCCCAATCCATATATTTTTCTAAGTCTTGAATATCTGGAGCAAAACCGCGAATATAACTCCACAGAGTAAGAATCAGAAAAAAAAGAATTTCCTCAAAAATAAAAACACGGTAATACTTTTTAAAATCTAAGAAGAATTTTTTATATCTTTTTTGTTTTAATAAAAACCAAACATCAAATAAAATGAAAAATGAAATTAAAAGAAATAATCCGGATGAAGTGAAGGGGAGGATTTTAAAAACTCCAAAAATTAAAGAAAAATAAGTCAAAAGAACTAAAGATATTGTTTTAGAAAAAATATAGCCCTTATCCCAAAATTTATTAAATAAGGAAAAGATAATTGGCAGAGAGAGAGTTCCAAACAAGAAGATGGTTAACCACCAAGAAAAAATATAATGAAAATCAAATAACATAATTTCTAATGTCTAATTTCTAAAATTTAATTAATAAAAAAAATGAAGTTAAAAATGGGGGTAATGAAATTTATCATAAAATCTGGAAATTGAATTTGCATGACTAAATAGCCGATAATTAAGCCAATAATAATGCCACCTAAAACGTCGATGGGGTAGTGAAGACCTAATAAAATTCTAGCTAAAACTAAAGGGATAACTATTATTAGATATAAAAGTGGAGAGATTGGAATAAAACTATGAAGAATTAAAATAAAAAAGAAAACGGCTTTGATGGCATGCCCAGAGGGGAAACTCCCCTTTTTATACCAAGATTTTAAAAGACCGTCAGGAAGAACGTTGTGATTTAAATGAAGGGGGCGTTTCCAAAAAGATTTAGTTTTTAGAATTTTTTCAACAATTTCACTGGTAATAGTAGCGAACAATAGTTGCCAAAAAATATTTTTATCTTGTTTGATTAAAAAATAAGAAACAAAAAAAAGAAAAACCCAAATTATATAGTTAATGGTTATTAAAAATTGATTACCATATTTAGCTTGGGCAACTTTTTTATAAAAATCAGTTTTGGGCTGCCAAAAAAAGACTTTTTTAATAAGGGATTTTGGTTCCATAAAATTAAAATATTTGTTTAGCTATTTTAAGAATACCTTGACTCCAAGGGACTCGATGAGAAACACCTTTTTTCCCTTCAAATTCTGATAAATGACTTAAATACCATTGATAATTTTCAATCAACGCTTGCTGGTTAGAATATTTCGGATTAAATTTTAGTATTTTTTGAGCTTTTTGGATAGAAACAAAAGAATCTTTAGCGGCGGTGGCATACACCCAAGCATATAAAGGAGATAAATGTAAAAATTCTAATATTTTTAATAAAAAAATAGTGGGAGTGGCAGGAATAGGAATTATTTTTTTACCAAAACCAGCGCAATCCAAAACAGATTGGTAATCCTCTTTCATGGTTTTAAATTCTTTGGCACCGATATTAAAAACATCGTTAACTTTTTGACTGGTTAAAGTCATGGCTGACCAGACAGCTTGGCACAAATCAGTAACGGATAAAAGTTGATATCGATTTTTTCCATTGCCTAAAAGTGGAAAATTATGACCATCTTTGGCCCAATCATAAAATAAGGCAAAAACACCTAATCGCTCTGGGCCAACAAAAGATTTGGGGCGAAGAATAGAAACGCATAATCCTTTTTTTCTAAAATCACGACAAAATTTTTCGGCTTTAATTTTGCATTCTCCATACGGACCAACTCCAATAAGTTTGTCAGTTTCAAAAATAGGATGATGTTTGGGAACACCATAAACAGCGGTTGAAGAAATATAAATAACTCGTTTAACTTTGTTTTTTAGAGCAGCGTCTAAAACATTTTTGGTGCCATTAACTTCGGTGGAGATAATATCTTTTTTTGAATATAAAGGTAAAGCAGCAGCAAAATGGAGAACAATATCAGCACCACTCATGGCTTTAGTTAAAGTTTTTTTATCCCGGATATCGGCGACATAATTGGTTATTTTATTTTTTTCTGGATAATCAAAATCGGCAATGTCGTAATTAATAATTTTTTGTTTTTTATCAAGTAAAAAACGAACCATATTAATACCCAGAAACCCTGAACCGCCAGTGATAAAAATTGTTTTAGATTTACTTGATGAGTTCATTATTTTTTTATTTGTTATTTTTAAATATTATAACCCGAGGATGGTCGTAGACGGTGAATGATTCATCGGCTGATTGATCGTTTATTTCTAGGCCCATAAAAAACGGGTTGGCTGTAAACTCGGCAACTTTAGTGTAACCCAATTTCCCAGAAAAAAGATCTTGATAATATTTAGCGGTTTTAGTGTAGCAATAACCTTGGGGTAAGTTATTACAATCGGTTAATTTTTGAAGTGGAACATAAAGCCGATTACTGGCGACAACTAAATAATCAGCTGATGAAAGGTGATTGGAAATACTAGTCCATTTGGTGGTGATACCATCAGAGTCATATAAGGGAAGTTCGATTAAATTGTAATTCGTATACCCAAGAGGTAAGCCGTCATCCCAATGTTCACGAAGAATAGTGCTGCCAGATGGGATATTTTGATTGATCCATTGGGTAGCAGAGACACGAGTGTTGGGAAAATTATAAATGTTCATAAAAGCGAAAAGCCAAAAAAAATTGAGACAGAAAAAAATAACAATAATTTGTTTTTTGCAGTTGCCTAAAATATTAGCCGAAAATATAGCTAAGATAGGGTAAAGAGGAAGACAATATCTCATGAATTTAATGGCAAAACAACCGACTGTTAAAAAATAAGCAATAAAAAAAGAAAAAACAATTAACTGAGTTCCTTCTGATAATTCGTTACCTGGAGTAATTAAGCCTTTTATTAATTTTTTAAAAGTAATGAAAATTCCTAATAAAGAAAGCAATCCAAATGCTGGCCCTAACCCCCATAAAAAAATATTTTTTATTTGATACCAATACGATGGAGTGTTGACATATTGAAGAGTGTAAGGGAAAACAAAGGCGTTTTTAGTCATGGCACTTTGTTCGTTAATTTGTTTCCAAAAAGTAGGGAAATCAAAAAAAGCAAAAGGCTCACAGATGAAGAAAGTAATAATACAGAAAATTATTATTAGCAATGAATAAAAAAATATTTTTTTGAATTTAAAAATACGATTTTTTATCCAAAATTTAGGAGTTAAAAGAGAGCTTAAATATTTCTTAATTTTTTTAAAAAAACTAATTTCTTGACTGAAAATTTCTTTTTTAAGACTGAGCAAAGTCTCTATAAAAAAACTAAAGAAAAAGGAAATCAATAAAACGGTAGCACTAACTTTGGTGGCTAAGGCAAAGCCAAAAGATATGCCACATAAAATGGCATTTTTAGTACTAAAATCCCGATATAAAATAATTGAACGATAAAGAGTAAGACAAATAAAAAAAGTGAGTAAAGTATCAACGGCATAAAAATGGGAAAGCTGAACTGGAAAAACTGAAAAAGCATAGATGGCAGCAGCGAGAAGACTTTTTTTGCGAGAAGAAAATAAAAGCTGAGTAATTTGGTAAATAAGTAAAATAGTAAAAGAATCAAAAATGGCAGAAATTAATCGACCAAATAAATTAATTTGATCATAACTCAATATTTGAGGATTAAAAATAGAAAATAAATTGGCAGAAAATTTTAAAAGATAAATAGGAAGAGATCCGTAAGCAAAAAATTTTGGGTTAAGAGGAGAATCTGGATTAAAAAGACTGGAAAAAGTTAAATTTTTTGGAAAAATAATATTCATCGCCACCATAGTAATTTGACGTTCGTCTGGGTGAAGGTGATTATTTTGATCCCAATTAAAATTGTAAGTTCTTAGCAAAAGACCAACAGCAAAAATTAATAACAGAAGAGTGTGGGGACGGGCTAAATAAGATTTTATTTTAGATATTATCTTCATTTTTAGAAAAAATTCTAATAGTTGGATTATCAAAAACTGACCAAGTTTCTTCGGCATTTTCTGCATTTAAAAAAATGCTATTGGATTTAGAAAATTTTTTGATTTGGTAAAAACCATATTTGCCGGAAAATAATTTTGAATAATAATTTTGTGACAGAGGAAAAGATAAATTATTTTGATTTTTAAAAATTCGTCGAGATGGAATAAAAATGTAATCACTTTCATTAATTAATTTCATGAGTTTATTGTTTGTTTGATTATTATCCAACTCATAAAAATCAAAATTGTTAATGTGTAAATTGTTAATATTGTTGACAGGGATGTCGACAACGTTTCCTCCTTCAGATAAAATTTGGCTTTGATTTTGGATGTTTTGATTTATCCAATTGGTGGCTTGGATTCTAATGTCGGGAGAAAAGTAGATACTAATAAAAAAATATATTCCAGGGATAATTGCCAAAATGATAAAAATAAATTCAAAAAATTTATTTTTTAATTCTTTAAACAAGAAAAGACTTAATAATGGTCCAATAAAAAATATGGGGGACATAAAACGAGTCCATTTGGCAAAAAGCTGGCCTTGATAGAGGAAATAAATAAGTGAAGAAAACAAAGTAATAATTAGATAGATATTAGATTTATGATTCTTGATCCAAGATTTAAGAATAAAACAAAAACCTAAAATGCTAAAAATAAAGATAAAAATCCCATTGGTATAAGGAAATATTTTTTGGAATTGAAATATATAGGGCAAACTGCCGATAAATTGACGTGTGTAAAATACGGGGATTGAGCCATTGGCAACTCCTATTTCATATTTCATTGATGATAAAAACTGAGAGGAATCAATTAAATTATATGGTGCGAATAAAACAGAAAAAAATAAAGTGATTGTAAATGGTATTAATAATTTTAAAATTAGATTTAAAATTTTTTTGGGATTTTTTAAAAAAATAAATAAAAAACTAAAACAGATTGGAGCAATAAAAATAGCAGCAGAAATTTTGGCGGCGATACCAACACCAGAAACTAACCCAGAAAAAAATAATAATTTTAAATTTTTGGGATTGTCATAAAACAAAAATGAAAGATAGATATTTATAGCAAAAACAAAAATAAGAATAGATTCTGTTGTCCCGAAATGAGATAACTGAATTAATCCTGGGGTAAAAATGATTAATAATGAAAAGATATTCCCTATTTTTTGGGATTTAAAAATTTTTTTGCCAATTAAATAAAAAATAGGAATTGATAATACGGAAAAAAAAGCTGACCAAAATCTAAGGGCTAACTGAGTAGTGACAAAATCGTGTTTTGGGGTGGTGAAATAAGTAAGATAAAGAGGAAATTGACCATAAGCGAAAAAATTGGGAGATAGATTATTTTTATTAAGTGACAATACCGCATTTACCATATTGTTTTCGTCGGGGTGAAAACCAAAATTACTAGACCAATTGAGATTTAAAAATCTGGTTAAGATGCTAAGGGAGAAAATAAAAAGAAAAACAAATTTTTTTTTAGATGACATAAATTATAGTAATCATCATCAAACCCCAAAGAAGAATAGACAGCAACAAAGGAATATCAGTGGCAACTACTCGTTCGGGGCGTTCACCTTCTTGCATTTCAAAAATTACTTGGCCATAACGCATAATGCCAAAAATTACAGGGATCAGGGTAACCATGTACCATTTTCTACCAAGAGCATTGGGGAAATTTTCTAATAAGAAACTGTGCATTAAACCATCAAAAACTATTGGTTCTTCCATAAAAGTAAACATAGCATAAGCAACTAAAGTACAAACAGCGAACATGGTGGTATAAAAATTGAGTAAATTTTTACTGTAACCGGTCAAGGCACTTCTAGTTTTAACTCCGGTATTACCGAGTTCTGTTCGTCTTTTACCGCTGGCCAAAAATAAAGAAAGAAAAATTACGGCTAACATAATCCAAATAGGGAGATGATACCCAGTAGCAATTTCTCCAGCATAAGCTCGTAAAATGAAAAAGAAAGCAATTCCAGTGATGTCCATTATGGCTTTTTTCTTTAGAAAAAATGAGTAGGTGTATTGAAGAATAATGAAAATAAAAGAGAGCCAGAAAAAACCAGTATTAATAAAAATTGACAAAAATAAACCAGAAAATAAAAGGATAAAAGCAACTAATACAGCGACTGTTTGAGAAATATCTCCGCGAGCAACTGGGCGATTTTTTTTGACAGGGTGTAACCGATCTTTATCAACGTCAATAACATCATTAATTAAATATGAAGAAGATGAAAGTAAACAAAAGACAATAAAGGCCAAAAGACTTTTTGAAAATAAATCATAATCAAAAAGTTGACCATTTAAAATTAGTGCAGCAAAAATGGCTAAATTTTTAATCCATTGAGCTGGCCGAAGAGCTTCAAAAATTGATTTAAGCATAATAGTTATATTATTAATTATTTTTTGTTTTGGAAAAAATAAAAGCAAAAGACATTAAGATTAAAGATAAAATAATAATAATTTCAGTAGGAAAAGTGTTTCCAGTTCTTGGAATACCTGAAGATGTACTAGGAACACTGGTTGGGATACTGGTTGGAGTAGAAGTTGGAGTAACTGTGGGTTTTTGAGTTGGTTTAGCTGATGAAGATGCAGTAAAAGAAGTGTTTGATTCAGCAGCTAAAACGACAAATTTTTTACTAATAATATTATTACTGTCGTCGGTGACCGTGATAGTGTGCTCTCCAGGAGAAAGGTCTTTTGAAGGAGACCAATCCCAGCTTCCGTCATTATCAACGCTGGCGGTATCCGTAATAGCAGTTGAAGAATGAACTTCAATTTTTATATTGCTACCTGGCTTGGCAGTGCCAAAAAAATCTGGTCGTTTAGTCGATAACGTTTCGCTATCTTTTGGGTTGGAAATAGTTAATGTAGTGGGTTTGGTGTTACTAGTGTCATAACTATTTTCTAAAAGATTAGTTTGAGGAAGTTCGACGGCTGAAGTGGGGGCTAAAAAATTATTTTGACCGATAGTGATATCTGGAACTGGATTATTATGATTTGTATTACCAACAACCTGAGTTTGGATTTGAGTATCATCAACCACGACAAAATTCTCTTCGGTGCTAGCAGGGATTGAAAAGTAATTAGTTAAACTTTCATTAAAACTGGTAGCTAAAGTAATATTCCACTCTCCAGATGAAGTGACTAAAGCCGATAATGGGGATGCTCCAGCAACTGAAAAATATATTATTGCCTGAGTAGCCAGACTGTGATCAGCTTTATAAAGTTTTCCCCAGGCTAAATTTGAGGTAGGGAGGTCTCCTGTTGGCTTTTGCCCAGTTTTAAAATTAAAGCTATCTAGTGAATATTTTTTTCCATCTGATATTACACTAAAAGTGTAAACCTTTGATTCCTCGAGAGAATCGATATCAAAATAATGAATTTTATTTTTCCCTTTTATGTTTTCAATAGTCTGGCTTCCAACTGAAATTGCAGATAAACAATCAGATAATGTGGTAAATGATATAGTGGCAGAGTTATTAGTAACATTAGTTATTTGTAGACTTATTGGGTCGCAACTTCCGCTGGCTTTAGAAACATTATTAGTCTGATGATTAATTGCTGAATTACCAATATATAACGCAGCTAGAAACAAAAATAGACCTAAAATAGTTGGAATTCTCTTTTCTTTTTTCATATCATTCTTTACTGTGTTGTCCGCTAATAGTGGCAAGACTCTCTTCAAAAGAAAAATTTATTAAACTATCATCAATGTTTTCTGGACGAATTTCAATATCATTGATTATTTCCAAATTAAGTTTTGGATCAATTGGAGTTAGAAGTTTATTGGATTCTACTTCTTTAATGGGATTAACTAAATTGAAATAACTTTTTTGGACGATTGAAATAAAAAAAGTAAGAAAACTTAAAATAGCGATAAAAGCAAAATAAATAGAAAGTTTGTTTTTATTCATTTGATGAAATAGGTGAATAAACTAAATTTGTTGATACATTAAGGGTAATCCCTTTGTCATTTTTGGTAAAACCGACTGAACTAATATTGATAAGACGTCGACCCCCTTCAATCCTTTTAACCATATCCAACATTTCTGGATAAGAACCACTAATATTAAGATCAACATCGTAGGAATGGATATTTTGTTTTTTTGAATTATTGTCTAAGTTATATCTAACTTGCTTAATATAAGTGTTTGACTGTCTGGATATAGAGGAGAAAGTAGACGCTGCTTTATAGAACTCTGGGTTTGATGGGTAGCTCGATTCTAATATAGAAAATTTTTCTTGAACTTGAGCAAAATCATCTTGAGCGAGAACAACATTGGCGATTTTTTGTTTCATGGAGATGGTAGTAAGTTCTTTTGATTTGATATCACCAAGTAATTTTGAAATAGCTGAAGCAGTTGGAGTAATTGCTGCTATCAAAAAGATAGTTATTAAAGCAAAAGTCCCTCCTATTTCTAGGTATTGCATCACTTTTCTATTCTCTGCTTGTTGTCGAATATATTGATAGATTGATTGATTTATAAACCAATTTGTTTTTTCAATCATGTTTTTATAGGTAAATTTTTAAAGACAACGGAAATATTTACCAAATAATTATTTTCTTGTTGTTTTTTTTCAATTTGGTTTATTCTGACACTTTCTATATTAGGATTAAGGGTTAGATTGTTAATAAACAAAATAAGAGATGTTTCATTAAAAGCAATTAACGATGCGGTAGCAGAAATATTTTTTTCATCCTCCCCTTTTTTGAAAGAAATTGTTTGATAAATAAGATCATTTGGAGTGCTGTTTATTAGGGTAGTAATTTTTTGGTCATATTGTGGATTATTTTTGTAAAAATCACTAATAAAGTTGAGCCGTTGTTGAAAAGAATTAAATTCACTTTCAAAAGATTGAGTAGTTTCAAGGATGCTTTGTTGTTGGCGAATAGTTTCTGAAAGGTCAGAATTTTTTCTATCAAGCCAAAATCTAGAAATAAAAGCAGAAACAACAATAAGTTCGGTTAATACAATAACCCATCTTCCAACAGTGGTTAACCATTTGATAGCTCTAGCTCCAAACGAATTAGGATTTTCTGAATTCGGCAAAAGTGATAGCTCTTTTTTAATAGCCATACATTCAGTATATATGACTCTTAATCTAAATTAAACAGTTACTCAAGAGTGGTTTTTTTAGTGAGGCCACTTAGAAATCGTTTTTTGAACTTTAAAATAATTTTTTGATAGTCCTGAAGTTCTTCAAGCTTTAATATTTTTACGGTGTAAAAATAGACAATAGTACCAAACAAAGTAGAGATAGAAAAAACGATTGCTAAAGGAACTGTTCGGGTAGTATCTAAAATGAATAAATCCATAAATTTAAGACTGAGCCATGTTGAAAGACCCATAGCTAATGAGGCTAAGAGGATTTTGTTGATTTTCTTAAGAGTGTTAGTCCAATCAAAACCATTGACTATCTTAATAAAAAAATAAAATAAACCGACAGTTTGAATAATATTACCAACAGTAGAACTGATGGCTAAACCAATTACGCCAAGATTAGTAAAGTTAACCAATAAAAAACTAGTAGAAACATTGAAGACAAGTGACGCTAGTGAAACTTTAAAAGGAACCTTAGTGTTGTGAAGAGCATAAAAAGAACGAATTAAAATTTGAATGATAGCTTGGCAAACAATGGCTGGGGTTAAAAAAGCTAAAATTCTAGCGGTAGTCAATGTAGCGGTCCAAGGAAAATTTTGAGAGCCAAAAAGAAGACGGACAATAGCTAAACGGTGGACTAGGGTAATAACGGTTACAGGTATGGCGATAAACAAACTTTGAGTAATAATTTTGGCAACTGTGTCACGAAAATCTTTTAATTCATTCCGGGCGATATTTTTTGAAAGTAAGGGTAAAGATGCTTGACCAACAGTAGTGCCAAAAATACGGCTGGGAAGATACATTAATTGTAGGGCTAAATTAAGCAAAGAAATTGAACCGGCAGATAAACCACTGGCAAAAAACAGAGTGACAGTATTCTCTATTTCGCCTAAACCTAAAGATAAACTTCTAGGAACCATGAGCCGGAAAACTTCACGAACACCATCAAGTTTGATATCTAAGATTGGCTGGTATTTAAAACCTAATCGTTTGGCAACTGGAATTTGAATAGCTAAATGAAAGAAAGCACCGATAACAGCACCATAAACAACCCCATAAATACCAAAAACTGGGGCTAGAGTAAAAATACTTAAGATAATAAAAAAGTTGTAAATAATAGGGGAAATTGCTGAAACAATAAAAATTTGATTAACCTGCAAGATAGCGGTAATAAAATTGCTAATCAAGAAAAAAATCTGGGCAATAAGTAAAATTCTAGTGAGATTAACCATTAAATCTAACTGTTCTGGGTTAAAACCAGCAGCAATCAAGTTATTTAATGGTCTGGTGAAAATCAAAACAATGAGGGAAGCAACTCCAAAGATTAAAAGTAAAATATTGATAACACTTGAAGCAATCTTGTAAGCTTTTTGAGGATCTTTTTGAAGATGACTAGAGAAGACTGGGATAAAAGAAGCTGATAATGCTCCAGTAACTAAAAGTTTGAAAATTAAATCAGGTAAACGAAAAGCGGCATTGTATACATCAAGTTGAGCTACACAGCATTTAAAAAATGTAGCGTATAAAAACCGACTACGCAAAAAACCTAAAATAGCAGATAATCCGAAAGTAACCGCTAAAACAATTGAAGCCGAAAGGATAGTGTGCTGCTTGCTTTGGCTTAGAGATCGGACGTGTTCTGAGAACTTCTTCATAAGGTATTATAGAATCTTGTAAATATTTGGTATATAAGATAGAATATCTGTCATGCCAATAAGTTTATCTGCAAAAAAATCTTTAAGAAAGTCCTTGAAAAATAACAAGGATAATGTTTTGTTTAAAACAAAACTAAAATTAACCGTCAAGAAATTCTTGGCCAAACCAACAGTTGACTCTTTTAAAGAAGCTGTCTCGATCGTTGATAAAGCCGTTAAGAAAGGACTTTTTCATAAAAACAAAAGTTCTCGATTAAAAGCAAAGTTTGCCAAACAATTGAAATCTGGTGAAGGCGTTAAACAAGTGAAAGTAAAAAAAGCTGTTAAAAAGACAGTTAAGTCAAAAGCAAAATCTGCTAAAAAAATGTAATAGCCACGGAGTTTAGATTTTGTCTAAACAATGTGGCGATAAAGGAGTGTCGAAAGACGCTCCTTTTTGTTTTTTTGTTATATTTAATTAGAAACTTATGAAAAAATTTTTTATTACTACCCCAATTTATTACATTAACGATATTCCCCATATTGGTCACACCTGTACTACAGTGGCCGCTGATATTGCTGCCAGAACTCACAAATTGTTGAAAGATGAAGTATTTTTTTTAACTGGGACTGATGAACATGGCCAAAAAGTGGCTGAATCGGCCGCCAAAGAAAATTTAAAACCAATTGATTATTGCGATAAAATTTCCCCCAGATTTGAAGAAGCTTGGAAAAATTTAAATATTGGTTTTGATTTTTTTATTAGAACCACTAATCCTAATCATGAAAAAGTGGTAGGTGAGTTGTTGCAAAAAATTTATAATAACGGAGATGCTTATAAAGATAAGTATGAAGGTTGGTATTGTATTGGATGTGAAAAGTTTTTAACTGAGACAGAATTGGTTGATGGCCACTGCCCTCTTCATCCACCAGAAAAAACAGTGATAAAATCGGAAGAAAACTGGTTTTTCAAATTAAGTAAATATGTTCCAAAACTAATTGAGCTGATTGAAAACAATGAAACTAATTATATTTTCCCAGAAGGTAAAAGATCGGAAATATTGGCTAAATTGAAAGCTGGAGTGAGAGATATTTCTTTGTCTCGAGAAAATGTAGAGTGGGGAATTAGCGTGCCTTGGGACACCAAACAAACTGTTTATGTGTGGTTTGATGCCTTAATTAATTATTATTCAGCCACTCAATTTGTAGAAGGCAAAAAAGATTTTTGGCCAGCAAATGTACATTTGATTGGAAAAGAAATTTTGTGGTTTCATACGGTAATTTGGCAAGCAATGTTGTTATCAGCTGGTTTTACTGTAGACCAGCTACCAAAAAAGGTTTATATCCATAGCTTTTATATGATTGATGGACAAAAAATGTCCAAATCATTGGGAAATGTAATCTCCCCTGGTCAATTAGTGGAATTATTCGGAGTTGATGGAGCCAGATATTTGATTGCCCGATCTTTTCCCACCGAAAATGATAGTGACGTAGGAATTGAAAGATTTAAAGAAAAATATAATGCTGATTTGGCCAATAATTTGGGTAATTTAGTATCGAGAGTAGCGAAATTAAGTGAGAACCAATCTTCCCCCAACCCCTTCTTTGACAAGACGGGGAGTTTAGATAAAAACTTTGTCAAACTAATTGATAATTTTAAATTCGATGAGGCGTTGAGCTGGATATTTAATGAGTTTGTGGATAAAACTAATAATTACTTAAATCAAGAAACTCCATGGAAATTGGAAAAAGAAGATCCAAAAAGAAAAGAAGTTTTGTCAGTTTGTATTGATAATTTAAGAAAAGCAGCATTAAACCTTCAACCTATTATGCCGGAAACTTCCAAGAAAATATTGGATATATTTGAGGGAGAGATTAAACCATTGGAGAAATCTTTATTTCCTAGAATCTAAAATGATTGATACACATGCTCACCTATCTAGTCGGTTTAGTGAAGAGATAAGAATTGAGGGGTTGGATTATGTAATTTTGTCGGCAAGTTGTGTGGCGGATTCAAAAGATAATTTGGAATTATCAAAAACAAATAAAAAGTTATTACCGGCAATTGGGATTCATCCACAAGAAATTAGTAATAGTTTTGAGGAGCTAGAAAAATTGTTTGACGATAGGGTAGTGGCAATTGGGGAATGTGGACTAGAATTTACTGACGAGGTAAGTGAATTAGATAGAAAAAAACAGGTGGAACTTTTTAGAAAACAAATTGTAATGTCGCAAAATGTAGGCCGACCGTTGATTGTTCACAGCCGCGAAGCTAGTGATGAAATGTTGCAAATATTGGGAGAATATAAAAATTTACGTGGTGTAATTCATTGTTATACCGGAGGTAAGAAAAGAATTAAAAAATATATGGATTTACCAGGTATGTGGTATTTTGGAATTGATGGAAATTTAACTTATGAAACTGGACTAGAACAAGTTGTACAAAATATACCTAAAGATAGGTTAATTTTGGAAACAGACTCCCCTTACTTAACACCAGTCCCCTTCCGCGGAGAGAAAAATTGTCCAGAATATGTGAAATATGTATATCAAAAAGTATCAGAAATTTGGCAAATGAGTCTGGAATCGACAGAAAAGATAATTGATGGGAACGCCAAGAGATTATTTAATCTCGTCTAATTCCCCACCGACAATAAAAATTATCAAAAAGCCAAGAAAAATGGAAATAAGATAACTCCAAAATTCGTTTTGAGGAAAAACAAATAAATCAAGAATTCCCCATATCCCCCACCAAATAGCGACAGCAGCGAGGAGTTCTAAAATAGTACTTAGACGATCTCGTTTTTTGAGAAACCTGCGAATTTTTTTAAACATATTCTTGGATAATAGTTTCCAATTCTTTTTGATTTGGATATTTATCAATAAAGACTACTTCCCCATCGATGAGCAAAATAGTGCTTCCCTGTAAACCCATGCTGATAACCCGAGACATGTCTTTGATATATTCTGGGCTCCATTCAATCTGAAGACGCTGACAAACAGCATCTAAATCAGCAAATAACTTTTGGCCTTTGGGTAACCCCCTATCATAAAGTTGAATTCGCATATGTTGTATTATAGCAATTTTTAATTTTTAATTTGAAATTTTTAATCAAATTTAAATTTTAAATTTATTATTTTTTGGCAATCTGGACAGTGTTGTAAAGTAGCGAGGCAACGGTCATGGGGCCGATGCCACCGGGGACGGGGGTGATATAACTGACTAAATTTTTGATATTTTCAAAATCAAAATCTCCAGTAGATTTGCCGGTAGCTGGATCGGTGGCATAACCAACGTCAATAATGATAGCGTCTTTTTTGATAAATTCTTTGCCTAAAAATTTTGGTTTACCAATGGCAGAGATTAGGATATCGGCTTGAGAACAAATTTTTGATAAATTTTGAGTATGAGAGTGACAAATGGTTACGGTAGCATTTTTTGCCAATAATAAGGCAAATAAAGGCAGACTTACATCTGGGCTACGGCCAATTATTACCGCATTTTTACCGTTTAAATCAATGTGGTATTCATCGATTAATTTGATAATTCCTAGGGCAGTAGCAGCAGTAATACCATTTGATTTTTTTTGGAAAAGAAGGCCTAAATTAGTTGGGTTTAAACCATCGGCATCTTTTTGAGGATCGATAGAAGAAAGAACAGTGAGAGTGTCGACTTGGGGAGGGAGAGGAAGTTGAACCATTAAACCAGTTATCTGGTTATCTTGATTAAGTTTTTGAATAAGGGAAACGATGTCTTGAGTAGAAGAATTTTCAGGTAAGCGATGAATTTCACCACTGATACCGATAGATTCAGCTTTTTTTTGTTTCATTTCGACATATTTAACACTTGGTTGGTAGTCACCGACCAAGATAATGTCGAGTCTAGGTTTTAGATTTAGAGTTTGAATTTCTTGTTTTAAAGAATCAAGAATTTTTTGAGAAACAAGTTTTCCATCTAATAGAATCATAAGTTAGTATACACAATCTCCCCTAGCCCCTCTTTGACAAGAGGGGAACAGGACGTATTTTGTTAAATTGTAAGAATTTCGTGGCCGTTTTGAGTGATCAAAATAGTATGCTCAAATTGGGCAGAGAGAGAATGATCGAAGGTTCGAATGGTCCAAGAATCATCTTGATCAAGAGTAACCCGGTGATCAAGGGAAGCATTAACCATTGGTTCAATGGTAAAAATCATCCCTGGTTTGAGAATAATTTTTTCGCGAGGATAGTCGAAATGGTAGACAAATGGATCTTCATGAAATTTAATACCAACACCATGACCGCCTAGCTCTTTAACGACGCTAAAACCAAACTTTTCGACATAAGGTTGAATAATTTTGCCAACACAATCATTAAGAATCCGACCTGGCTTGAGACGATCAATAGAAAGATACATTGATTTTTTGGTAACATCAATTAATTTTTGTGACTGAGAAGAAATTTTACCAACAGGATAAGTGGCAGAGGTATCACCATAAAAACCGTTGAGAATGGTGGTAATGTCGAGATTAATAATATCCCCTTCTTTTAGAATTTCCTTTTTTGAAGGAATACCATGACAAACTACGTCGTTGATAGAAGTACAAATACTTTTGGGAAAACCGTCATAATTAAGAGGAGCAGGGGTAGCATGGTGAGAAATAATATATTCGTGGCCTAATTTATTTAAATCTTGGGTAGAAACTCCAGGTTTTAGAAAATCAGCAAGATATCTTAAAGTAGCTGCAGCCAATTTTGACGATTGACGAATTCCTTCAATTTGTTGGCTATTTTTGATAATTACCATGAATGTATTATAACTCGAATAAAACTAGTAAGCGAAATAATATGATAAACTTTGGCCATGCAGAATACTTCGTGGGAAAAATCGAGTAGTTGGTATAACAAAATTGTGGGTGATGAAGGTCATTATTTTCATCAATCAGTAATTTTCCCAAATTTAAAAAAAATAATTGATTTTAATAGCTTAGAGTCAGTACTTGATTTGGCCTGTGGACAGGGAATATTTGAAAGACAAATCAACCCAAATATTGAATATGTGGGAGTGGATATTGCCAAAAGCTTGATTGGCGAAGCGAAAAAGAAAAGTCAAAATCAGAGACATCAATTTATAGTAGCTGACGCCAGCAAAACTTTACCACTGGCAGAAAATCATTTTGATTTGGTGGCAATAATCTTGGCACTGCAAAATATTAGAAATTTTGAGGGAGTGATCTTTAATGCCCAAAGACATTTGAAAAGTGGGGGTAAATTTGTGATGGTGTTAAATCACCCGATGTTTAGAATTCCACGTCAAACTTCGTGGGAAATTGATGAACAAAACAAAACTCAGTATAGAAGAGTTGATCGATACATGAGCGAATTGGAAATTCCAATTGCGACAAATCCAGGAAAATTCCAAGATTCGGAAATGACTTGGTCGTTTCACACTCCTCTGTCAAAATACAGCCAGGTGTTAAATGAAAATGGTTTTGTAATCGAAAGAATTGAAGAATGGATTAGTGATAAAAAAAGTACCGGTGGTAAGGCAAAAATGGAAGATAGAGCTAGAGCAGAGATACCAATGTTTATGACGATAATGGCGAGAAAAGAATAGATTATTTTAGCTGTTTGCCAAAAGCAACACACTCTTGAGTAATATCAACTAAGGCAAAACCGGGAGATTCTAAAGCCCTTTTAATAGTATCGTTGAGTTTAGGAATATCTTTGACGTCAACTGATTCGATAAAAACATTCGGATTAACAGTTTTAATTAATTTAACTGGGTCAATTGGCTCATTGATATTGCCGGTTGGGGTAGATTTGGTGTGAGCCCCTTTTGGAGTGGTTGGGCTGGTTTGGCCAGTGGTTAAACTATACAAAAAATTATTGGAAACAAAAACCTTGATATCGATATTGGCTCTGGCTGCAGAAATTAAATGATTTAAACCCTCACCATAAATTCCACCATCACCACCAACGACACAAACGGTGAGTTTTGGGTTGACTAATTTTTCGCCCATGGCAGTAGAAATTGATCGACCATGAAGAGTGTGAGCTCCATAAGTTTTAAAGAAATCAGCCATATTACCAGCACAACCAATGTCGTAATTCATGACTAAAGTGTCGAGATTAAGTTTAAGATCAATAAAGTTTTTTTGGAGAGCGGCATAAACCAAGTAATTGTGACAACCAGGACACCAGGTTGGAGTGATATTTGAACGGTAGTTAGTCATATTATTTAAGTTTATTTAAATAGTTAACAATCTCTTCTGGGAAGAAGGGGCGGCCATCATTTTTGATATAAATTTTGGTAGGATTAAAATCGAATTGAGATTTTAAAAGAGTAGTGAGTTGGCTAGTACCATTATTTTCAATGACAATAACTTCTTTGAAATTATCAATAATTAATTTTAAGTCAGGATTAATAGGCCAAAGAGTTTTGATTTGCAGATAAGCAAAATCGGTTTTATTTTTTAAATTTTTTAAAGCTTCTAAAATTGGACCTTTGGTAGAACCCCAAGAAATAATTAATTTTTTAGCAGAATTATCACCAAAGATATTGGCTTTTGGTGCCAATTTAATAGCTAATTTATTTTTTGATTGGCGTTTGGCAAACATTTTTGTAGCGATAGTAGCGTCTTCAGTAGAAAAACCGTATTCATTATGTTCGTAACTATTGGTTAAAAACTGGCCATTTGGAGTACCAGGGATAGTCCGAGGAGAAATTCCATTTGAAGTAAATTTGTAGCGAGCAAAATTTTCACCTGGATTGGTGACAATATCACCTTCATCTATTTTTACCTTAATATCGGATAATTCTTTGACACTACCGGATGATTCAGCTAAAAATTTATCGCTAACCACCAAAACTGGGGTTTGAAGTTTGGCGGCAAGATTTAAGGATTGATAACCCATTTCAAAAGATTCTTCTAAATCACCTGGGGCCATAACAACTTTGGGGAACTCTCCATGGCCAGAATAAATAGCATGCATTAAATCGCCTTGAGCTGTCCACGTGGGTAATCCAGTGGCTGGACCGGGACGAGAAACTAAGTAAAAAACTAAACCAATTTCGGCAACACCACAAAAACTGACAGCTTCATTCATAAGAGCAAAGCCACCGCCTGAAGTACCAGTAGCCGCTCGAGCACCGGCAAAAACGGCACCAACAGCAATATTGGCAGCAGCGATTTCATCTTCAGCATGAAAAACCTTAAGACCTGGGTTGGCTTCTTGTTTGGCCGCTAAAAAATGCATAGCGCCAGTGGCTGGAGTCATAGGATAGGCGGCGTAAAAATTACCACCACCAGCCAAAAATCCCCAACCGTAACTTTCGTTACCATCGTAAAATCCGAGATTATTTTTGGAATTAATTTTTGATTTGGTGTTGAGTTTTAATTTGGAAAAATTGGCCTGAGCATAGTCGTAGCCAGATTGAATAGCCCGAGCATTAAGATCACAAAATTGTTTGTAAAAACCGCAGACGATAGTTTTACTTAATTCAATGTCAAAACCAAGCAGATAAATAGCCACACCCAAACTGATAGTGTTGACTACCATTGGGCTACCAATTTCACCAGCTAAAGTTTTGAGGGGGAGACTAGAAAAAATCCCATTCTTAAGGGATTTTTGAGTATTATCTTCGTCGGAAAAAATTAAGGTTTTGGAATTAAACTCTTCAAGATGCTGTTGCCAATGACCAGGGTTGATAGAAAAAAACATATCGACTTGATGATATGGAGCGTAGACCTTATCGAGGGAAAAACTAATTTGATAAGTATTATGACCGCCACGAACCAAAGATGGATATTCGCTATAGTCGGTTAGATTAAAACCATGAGCGATAAGAATTTTGGAAAAAAGCTGACCAATGGATTTGATACCCAAGCCAGCTGGACCAGCAATTTTAATAGTATAAACTTTATTAGCCATAGGGTATTGTACTATTTCAAATGATTGTTTGGAAGTTGTTTAAACACTAGAATTAATATATATTTTCATATGGCAAAAATATTGGCAAGATTTGGAAAAAAGATAAAAGAAGTTGGACCGGGATTTATTACTGGGGCGGCAGATGATGATCCGTCGGGGATTGCAACATATTCGATTGCGGGGGCTCAGTATGGTTACAAGATGAATTGGATGACGGTATTTTTGTTGCCAGCGATGATAGTAATTCAAGAAATGTGTGGACGAATAGGAATGGCTTCAGGAAGGGGTTTAGCGGGAACAATTAAAAAATATCACTCAAAAAGACTTTTGTTTATGGCGGTTTCATTGTTGGCCATTGCCAACATAATTAATATTGGAGCTGATTTGGGAATCATGGCGGCATCAATGCAAATGATTTTTGGATTTAATTTTTATTATTGGCTAATAATTACAGGAGTGTTGATAATTCTAATGGAAATATTGGTGTCATATAAAAAATATTCAAAAATTTTAAAATGGTTGGGGTTGAGTTTAGGAGTTTATATTATTACGGCTTTTTTGGTTAAACAAAATTGGGGAGAAATTGCTTTTGACCTTTTTATTCCAAAAATAGAACTAAATTTGGGGTATATAACCACCATGATTGGATTTTTGGGAACAACAATTTCGCCTTATTTATTTTTTTGGCAAGCATCGGAAGAAATTGAAGAGGAAATAATGGAAAATAAGGTTAAAGATTTTAATTCGAAACCAGACGTAAAACCAATGGCAATTAAGAAAATGGGGATAGATACAAAAGTAGGAATGATATTTTCAAATTTAATGACTTTTTTTATTATTATTACCACAGCGGCAACATTACACGCTAATGGAATAATAAATATAGAAACACCACAACAAGCAGCCCTAGCACTAAAACCATTGGCAGGAAATTTTGCCTATCTTTTGTTTGCTATTGGAATTATCGGTATTGGTTGGCAATCAGTGCCGGTTTTGGCTGGATCAATTGGATATGCCATATCGGAAGCATTTAGTTTTAAGGAAGGGTTATCAAAGAAATTTAATAAAGCCAAGTTTTTTTATGCAGTTATTGCCATAGCAACTTTGGTGGGAATTGCTATAAACCTTTTAGGAATAAATATCATGCAAGCGTTGTATTATGCGGCAGTTGTTAATGGAATTGCAGCGGTGCCATTGATTGCCATAATTATAAAATTGTCTGATGATGAAAGAATTGTGGGAAGATTTAAAACTAAAAAACACAGTCGGATAATAGCTTGGGTGGTTTTTGGTTTTATGTTGATATCAGTATTAGTGATGCTTGGCCAAATGATTTTGGGAAGTAAGTTTTTTTAAATTGTTGTATTTACGGCCAGTAAGAGCTTTGGACAATGCCTCACGGTAAGCAATTTTTGGTAAAGATTCTTTGTTATCTTCAAGGTATTTTAAAACTTCATCTTTGTGGAAAGTGGTCAGAGAACGAAGCAACCAAGACACTGCTTTGGTAATTAGGATATCTGTCTCCCATTTTAGATTTTCAATATTTTTAAAGGCTAATTTTGATAACCTAGAGTCATCTGATTGTCGAACTGATTTGGTTAGTAAAACTAAAGAAGCCCGACGTTTGTTGACATTGGAATCTCGATTAAAATTTTTGAGAATCTTTTCCCATTCAGGCCATTTGGCTAAAACATTTTCGGCAGTAAAAATTGATTGGCAAAGAACATCATCTTCTGCCCAACCATGGGTATAGTTTAACCACAAATCAAGATTTTGTGGATCAAAATTTTTGAGAGTTTGAGGGCAAAGAGATAAGATCATGGGACCTAAAACAATTTCGGTATAACTAGCGCCGTGTTGATAAAGAGAGTTTAAAAGCTGAATAAGATCATTGGAATTTAATTGATTTTCTTTAAAAACTTTTTTGACTAAATCAGTAATTTGTTTGGTAGTAAAACCATGATAGGGTTTGTCGGTACCAATGTATCTTTGACCAAAAGCAATATTTTCTGGAGTAGAGACAGATTTCATTTGAGAAATTTCTTTTAGAATTTTTTGATGAATTAAATTATCTATTTTCATTTTATTTTTTATAAATTTTATTTTTAATACCAACCGGGATTAACCAAGATAGGATATCACCAATCCAAAAATAATTGCTAAGCCAGGTAACTCCACAGCCATATTTTTTAATCAGCAACCAATCAACTATAAAAGTTATCGAAGAAATTAAAAAAGGAATTAGATTTAAAAATTTATGAGAATATTTTAGATAAAAAAAGTTAAACACAAAAGCGATAATGAAAAGAATTGGAAGCCAGCGACCAGAATTAGAAGTGGTGTCACCAAGCACTTGGCCTGGATTGGTTGATTGGTTAGTTGGAGTCGGTTTTTCATCGAGGACATTTTTAGTATCAATATTAGTTCTGACGCCTAAAATTTCTGGAGAGGAAGTTGGGGTTAATTGAATTGATTGAACTGGTGTTTGTAATTGGGTTGGGGTTGGAGTATTGTCAGGAGAATTAGTTGGCTGATTAGTTGGAGTTGGAGTTGAAATAGTTTTGTCGATATTGACAGGGTTAGAGGTGACTGAAGCGGTATTGCAATTGTTGGCTTTATCGCAAATGTTAGGGCTGATAGTACAAGTTTGAGCCGTACCTTCAGTAGAAATAGTACATGTTGGATCAACATAATTATCTACTAAATTTAAATCAGAATATTGGAAATTAGAAATCTGATTAGTATTGTACCAACCAGAAAAAGAAGTTTTGGAAACTAAATTTGGTTTGACGGAATCGTAAGTAATAGAACAAATATCGGACCAATCTGAAACATTGCCGGCAGTATCTTTGGCGCGAACTTTTATATTATGGAGACCTTCATTTAAAGATCCACGATATTGTGATTGAATAAAATAGGTTTGCCACAGACCACGAGTGAGGCCATCTGTTTTTGGGTAGTCAATTAAATAATCATATCCAGTGATGGCAACATTGTCGGTAGAATCTGACCAATCAATAGTGATATATTTTTGATTAGTAAAAGAACCACAGGTTAAATTAGGATTTTTAAAGCCCAGCATTTGGGGTTTTGTGGGAGATGTTTTATCAATGTTAGAAATAGAAATAGTCTTTGTGGTGGTGTTGCCGGCAACATCAATAGCAACAAAATCAAAAGACCCATTTTGGGTAAAAGTATGAGAAGAACTATTTAAAGTGCCCTCATTAGTTGTAGCAGTAACGATAATATTTTGGTTAGTTGGTTTCGTGTTGTAAGAGTTAATAGTAATTGTTGGTGGAGTTTTATCGATAATAAAATGAAGTCCTAAAACGTCTCTAAATTGAGTGATACTGGGAATATCTTTTCTAACAGCATGATCATAAACTTGATGACTCATATAATATTCCCCTTCTGGCAAATCAGAAATACATTTGGTAAATGGTTCAGGAGTAGTAAATGAATAATTAGTGCTGGAAAGATGAACTAAATTTGGCTCGTTTCTCCAACTGCAATAAGATTTTTTATTGTTTTGAGAAAAATTAAAAGTGCCGTTGTTTTGGGCTTGAAAAATCACATAGGAATCTTGCAAAAGTTGTGATGATGGATTTGAATCGGTGTAACTACCAGTGAAACTAAGTTTGTCGAGATTATTAGTGTAGGCAATTGGTCCGTTAAATTCGACTCCATTGAGATAATGTTTGAATGTAGCAGTTGGAGCGATTGAATCAATAAATAATTCATTGGTGGTGGTATCGGTACCAATATTACCAAGTAAATCAGTAGCTTTGGCGGTAACGCTATAAATACCATCAGAAATTGATGGGGAAAGACTGACTTCCCAAGTGCCATTATTATTGTTGATGCCTGGGTAAGAGATTCCATTAATTTCAACCGAAATTACGGCAGTATTGTCATCAATATTTCCAGTTATTTTTGGCATTTTGTTGTTGGTTATTTGTGAATTAACACTTATTATTGGAGCAATGTTATCGATTGCCCAGCTATAAACAGCTGGGGTAGGGTCAATGTTGGAAGCAATATCAATAGCCCGAACTGAAAAAGTATGACGACCGTTGGAAAGATTTGGGTAGCTTTGTGGGCTAGTGCAAGAAGAAAAATTTTGATCGTCTAGTTTACATTCGAATGAAGCAGTTTCATTGCTGGAAAAAGTAAATTCGGCATTTTGATTTTGAGTAATAATTTGGGGTTGAGTGAGAATATTAGTTTCTGGCGGAGTAGTGTCTATAACTGTAATTTTGTTTGCTAAAGTAAGAGATTTGTTGATTGAAGTTTCGCTACAATTTTCGTCAGAAAAAGCTTTGAAGGTAATATCGTAAGTGCCGACATTAGACGGAGATAAAATATTAAAAGTTTCACTGTAAAACCCACTAGAGTCATGATTTGATGTGTTTACACAAACAGTGACTTGGCCAGAAAAAAGATACTGAGTTGAACGCCAATTGGCATTATCACTTGGAACAGAATTATCTACCCAAGTATTAACGTTGAGGGTAGTATTGATGTTTTGATTTGGTTGAACTTGAGTATTATTGAAATTAGCTAAAGTTACCCAACTACTGGCGTAAACAAAGTTATTAATTGATGAAAGAGAAAATAAAAATAGAATGAAAAAAAATACAAAAAAATCTTTAATAAAACAATATTGTTTCATGGGGGCAGATACCAAGAAAAATAAAATTAATTTCAGTATAAAGACTTTAAAAAAAGATTACAATTGGCTGAAAAAACCCTAAATGATTTCATTTGGAACAATAAATGATTGTTGTTCACTTAATTGATTAGAAGTACTACTAGTTTTACTAGTCAATCGCTCAACTGTTTCTCTTAAACCTCCTGCTCGAGGAATATTCTTTAGCTTACCATCATAGATCAAATCAGTTATTTCTTTTGGAGAAAATAATTTATTTAATCCTCTAATCCCACCCATAACTTCAATAAAATTTACTATGTCATCTAAACTTTTGGCATTTTCAAATTGTTTTAACATTGTAGTGACATAATCAGATTTAACTTCTCTGTCATCTATATAGTTTGATGAGGTTAAAGCAGATACAACCAAGGTGGTAGCATCTTTTGTTTTATTTGTATTTTCAATAGAACCCTTTCGAATTATTTCAGCGTTGCTTTTGGCGATATCAGATGAAGATTTACTTCCTGTTTTTGACAAATTTACAAATAACTCATGATCTGTTCTATGGCCAATTTGGTTTGGTGTGATCAAAACGACATCACCAGGTTGAAGCATTACTGTGGTTACAGATAAATAATTTGGATTATTATTTTCCCCTCCAATAGATCCATGAAGTTTGGTGTCAGTAAGACGGTGAATGCTGTGCTTATCATGGCTTACTTGACCAAGATGGTTGGCAGAAAAATCTATTTCATTTTGATTTGAACGATACAAATAGGCAAGGCCGCCACAATTTGCAAAGAGCCCAGCAGTCTTTTTGTCTGGAGTATTAAAAACAACTCCAAAAGTTCCAAAAACCTCAATGGCCGACGGATTATTATATTGATAATATATTTCGGCAATTTTTTTTTGCATTTCTGAAATGGTAGCTATCGTTGGGAGTTTGTCTAATTCGTCGTAAATTCTTGGACCGAAATAAAACGAATTTTGACTCTCACCGCTAAAAGCACAAAAACGAGAACCATCATAGCTAACTTGGCTATAATCAGTAGATCTGCTGTCTAATTTTTCTGATTCAGAATAATGAGGATCAGCACGGAACGTTATAGACGAAGAGTCAATGAAAAACGGTTTCATCAAATCTTCTGGGGATAATTGAATATCTAGTGATGGAGCTGGGAAGGGAAATCTGTTGTTTGGTGGATGACTTGAATCTAAGTTAGGTCTAGATAAATCACTGATTACTTGTTCTGACATATGTTTATATTAACATTACAATAAACTCAAAAAGTGTAAATAATTTGTTCAAAATTGATAATTTTATTATTTTTATCGACCTTAATCCCTTCTTGTTTATAGAGATTTAAACGATGTTTGGTGAACTCTCGACCACAACCGCCTTCGCTGATGCTTCGTCGGTCAAGCCAAATTTTGCCATTGCTATAGACAATTCGATGAAAGGGAATACGATCGACATCAGGAGATTTGGATAAAATAGTGGTGATCATGCGCGACATCATGGGATGGCCACCAGCAGCAGCGCAAATAATACCGTAAGTAGTGACTCGACCTGGTGGAATCTGTAACGCCAATTGCCAAACTTTTTGATAAAAAACTGATGGTGATTTGGTGATCATAAATTAATTAAATTATAGAATTATTTTGTGGAAACGCCCCCAGTTGACGTCGTACGAATGGGTAGAGACGCACGATCGTGCGTCTCTACAATAATTAAATTAAGTTTTTCTAATCGAGTTAGTTTTTTAATTCGAGATTCTTCAATAGAAGCCTCGGACCGATTAATAAATTCTTTTGAATAAATTAATTTTACTGGACGATGAGCTTTAGTATATTTGGCACCAACCTTTGAAGTATTATGTTCTTTAATTCGACGATCTAAATTAGTGGTAATACCGGTGTAAAAAGTGTGGTTAGAACATTCCAATATATAAACGAAGTACATAAAAACCTATTCTGAAAGTACCCAATTTTTAACATTTTTCATAAGATCGGCACATTCTTGTTGGAGAACTCCGCCAACTATTTCCATTCTTTTACCGTTTGAAAGACGAAGTTTTTTGGCGTGATCAACGGCATGATAATCGGTTATTTCATAAAAATTATTAGGAATATCTTCCTGAAAACCGCCAAAAACAATTTTGGTAAGACCAGCCCAAGCGGCACAAGCCAGACACATAGAACACGGTTCGACGGTACTGTACATGGTACAACCATCTAAATCATATACTTTTAGTTTTTTACAAGCTTCATTGATAGCATTGGCATCGTTGTGGCCAGAAATTTCAAAATTGGCGACAGTGCTATGGCCCTCAGAAATTATTTTATTGTCTTTGACAATAATGGATAAGTTAGGTGATTCTCCCCTATCTAAACGATCTTTGCCTTTTTTAATTACAATTTTCATGAAATCGGTGTCTGTCATATTTAGTGTTTATTAATTTTTAAAAAATTTATCTTTCTGCCAATTGATTGGATTATTAATTATATAATTTTTGATGGTGAAATATTGTTTTTCATCTTTGATGATAATATCGTGATAACGTGGTTGCCAGGCAAAAAAGATGGTTTGTTGATTACATTGTCGTTTAACAGAGGATTTGAATTGTTTTATTACTAACGGAATTGTTTGGGAGGAACGAATTGCTATTCGATGAAACTTGTGGTTAGAGACGCATCATGATGCGTCTCTACGGGATTAAATGGAGTTTGTTTTAGGTTTAAAAGTAAGTGGATATGATTAGGCATGATTACATATTCATTGAGAATAATATTATTAAAATGATTTGGAATTTGAATTAAACAATCATTAGTAATTATTCCTTTTTGATTTAATTCCATTTTTGAATTATTTATTTTGCCAAAGAAATTATTATGATTAAGAGTACAGATGGTAATGAAATAATTTCCGGAAGAAGAGTAGTCAAAATTTTGAAGACGAGCAGATGAAGTTTTAAATTTATCGGCAAACCGATTATTCATTATTTTTTCTTTTCAATAAAGTATTTTTTGTCTTTGATTTTGTCGGGGAGGAGAGATTCTTTGGAATACATTTCATAGCCTTTGCCGTAGCCGGCGTCTTCCATTAGTTTGGTTTCGGGATTGCGAAGAACAAAAGGAATAGATAGATTGCCTAAATTTTCGACATCGCGACTGGCTAGTTTAAAAGCTTCGTAAGCACTACGATCTTTGGGAGATTTGGCCAAATAAGTGACACCGTGAGCTAAATTAATGGAACATTCGGGATAACCAATTTGAGTAACGGCTTGAAAAACTTGATTGGCCAACATCAGAGCAGATGAATTGGCAACGCCGATATCTTCACTGGCAAAAATAACCATCCGACGGGCAATAAATTTAGGATCTTCACCAGCAGAAATCATTCTGGCTAAATAATAAAGAGCGGCATCAACATTGCTGGCGCGCATACTTTTGATAAAAGCTGAAATGGTGTTGTAGTGCTCTTCACCTTTTTTGTCGAAACGTAAAAATTTATTTTGGAGAGTATTGATTAAATCTTCTTTGCCTAACTTGTTGTAAAGAGTAAAG
>Ga0209800_10000762_pt1 | contig 41855 bp, 45 predicted proteins | sample Higcelweek8metaG_FD_187174 | JGI IMG/M metagenome (GOLD analysis project Ga0209800, IMG submission 187174) | Freshwater pond sediment microbial communities from the University of Edinburgh, under environmental carbon perturbations - High... | ecosystem: Environmental > Aquatic > Freshwater >...
TGGACTGCCCCCCTCAAGTTGGACACTTAGGAGTTAGAAAAATGATAAGAAAGTTTCCATTTGAACTTGAAGAGCAGATTCGTAAGGAATATAAACCTGGAATAAACGGCTACATGAAATTAGCAAAAAAGTATGGATTAACAAGAGATTATGTTCGTTATTGGATATTAAAGAAACCAAATACTCAATATCAGGAAATACTTTTGAATAAAGAAGAAAAAGATGAGCTGAAAAGACTAAAAAAGGAACTCAAGTATTTGCGCGACGCAAATATGTATTGGAAAAATTATGCAGAGCTTCTTCAGCAAGATATTTCAGATAGTAAAAAAAAAGACGAAAAATCGAAGCTATCAAAAAATCAAAAGAAAATGGAGCCGGAATCATGAATCTTTCGAAAATATCCGGCATTGCAAGAAGCGTATGCTATTATCGCAATAAAGCTACGAACACGAAAGAAATAGAAGAAATAGTTCTAGCGGATATTAAACTTCTACCGAAAGAAACTCAAAATAGTGGTTCAAAAGTTATGTCGAAGTTTTTTAAGTCGCTTGGAATAATTCACAATCATAAGAAATTATCAAGAATTAGAAAAGCGAACGGGATTAGCTCAAAGATTCGTAGGCATAAATATCCCAAAGATTACTATAAAACGCTAAATGAGAATAGAGAAAATATACCTCAAAATATTCTTAATCGTAATTTCAATGCATCTAAGCCGATGGAAAAAATCGTAGCAGATATGACGTATATAAGAGTAATGGAAGGCTGGTTGTATTTAAATTCAATATTTGATTTACATAATGATGAAATAGTTTCACGTTCATTTTCGATGAACATCAACGAGGAACTTGCAATTGATTCTTTAAACAAATTGAGTACTAAATATTGCCTGAAGGGAACACTTTTTCATACGGATCAAGGATCACCATATCTCGGAAAGAAGTATCGCAAATTACTTAAAGATTTAGGAATAGTCCAAAGCATGAGCCGGAGAGGGAATTGTTGGGACAATGCTTGTATGGAAAACTTTTTTGGAACTCTAAAATGCGAAACGATCTATTTAGAAAAAGATAATAAATTATTGCCAGCTGCGAAGATGATTAAGAAAATAAATGATTATATTGATTACTATAACAATGTAAGGATAAAGAAAAAATTAGGTTGGATTTCTCCTGTTAAATTCAGGGGATCTGCTTCATAAGCAAAATATTTTTGTCCAACAAACAGGGGTCAGTCCATCAACCATCTCGCGGGCAATGTTTCCGCCTCCGTGCGGAAACTCGCGCGCCCTCTCCCGTAAGGAAATTAAAAGTTTTGAAGCATTAAAATTACTTTTCACGGGAGAGGGCTTTCTCTCAATATATTTGTTGAACATTAGAAATATTTTAATGATAGTTAATAATTCCAAAGTGCGCAAAGCACTTCAGAAAAAGATGAAGGATGAGAACAAAAAACATAATTTGCAGAAGTCAAATTTATCTCTGATCGGAGCGCAGGGGTTTTGTCTGAGCCGAATCCGCTGAAAGCGGTTCGGCGAGTTCTGCGCGACAAAGAGCGTGAGGGGGTTGCAAAAGGGCGAGAGTCGGCGACTGAGACTTTCGCCCCTTTGATCTTTTGCATGACACCATGCGAAACCGGTTAAAGGGCGTGGAACGCCCTTTAAAGCAACTCGTGCACTGCTAATGCCGAATACATCTTAACTCTCTTCGGTGTAAACCGAAGTACTGTATGATCCGGATCATTATATCCGCCGGGATAATACATCGTCCATTCATCCTGCCATAATTGTTTTATAATATCTTCATCATTAACTATTTCAATATCGCCGTTCATCATCAGTCCAAGCCAGTTTTGCGGATTGCAGTAATAAAGAGAAACCTTATGGTTATTTTTGATTTGTTCAATTTTAGAAGATGAAGTGTTAGTCGTGAAAAATATTTCAAACTCATTGCAGTTATTCCAAAACGATTTCAGTTTAGGAAAACTCTTTTCATTTCTAAGATTAAGCATTGCACGTGTTTCAGGATATCCGTCAAGACCGGTAGTTGTAAGATAAACCGCGGCGGATTCTTTAATAATTTTTAAAGCTGTGTCTTTCATCATTATCTCTCCAGATAGGTCTATTATATTAATTATTTTACGTATCAAAACAAACTCAATGAAAAATTTCTTCTTGCGTAATACTACATGTCTGTATAGTATGTCAACATGAATTCTGATTTTTCGGCATTAAACGATAAACTTTCCATTTTGGGAATGTCGGCAAAATATGACGCCTCGTGTTCTTCGAGCGGTTCATCGCGCAAAAATCCGGGCGGGAGTGGAAACGCCGTCGCCGCTGGCATCTGCCACAGCTGGGGCGAAGACGGTCGCTGCATTTCACTATTGAAAGTGCTTCAGACAAATATATGTTCATTCGACTGTGCCTACTGCATCAACCGTAAATCAAACGATATTCCGAGAGCGATGTTTTCTCCGGCCGAACTTGCAGATCTTACGATACAGTTTTATAAACGCAATTATATCGAAGGTCTTTTTTTAAGCTCAGCTGTTCTAAAAAATTCAGACTATTCAATGGAACTGATGCTGAAAACAGTAAGTCTTTTGAGAAATGTTCACCGTTTCGGAGGCTATATTCATCTGAAGGTTATGCCGGGAGCCGATCCTCTTTTGATTAAAAGAGCAGGCTTTCTTGTAGACAGAATCAGCGCGAACATTGAACTACCGACCGGCGAATCACTTTCACTTCTTGCTCCTGACAAGAAACCCGACAAGCTCATCGGCTCGATAAAAGATATCAGTTCCAACATCAGAGAAAGCGCCGATGAATACCGTTTCAAGCGAAGCACCTCTTATGCTCCGGGAGGACAAAGCACTCAGATGATAATCGGTGCGACACCCGACACAGATAAGACCATTCTCAATCTGACGGAATCCCTTTATAAAAAGCTTTCTCTCAAACGAGTTTATTATTCTGCGTATGTTCCCGTTACAGAAAGTTCACTTCTGCCTGCCATAACGAAACCGCCGCTTTTGCGGGAACACCGTCTTTATCAGGCGGACTGGTTAGTGCGCTTTTACGGATTCAAGGCGCATGAAATTCTGAATGATGAATTTCCGAATCTGGACATGAGAATCGATCCTAAGACTGCATGGGCTATGAGAAACTATCATCTTTTTCCGGTTGAAATCTCAACGGCTTCATATGAAGAAATTCTGCGCATTCCGGGTGTCGGAGTTCAGAGCGCTCAAAGGATAATCAAAGCGAGAAGGTTTACAAGACTTACTTTTGAAAATCTCAAAAAAATCGGTGTCGTTTTAAAGAGAGCAAAGTATTTCGCAAGCTGCAGCGGAAAAATGATGAACTCAAATTTCAGCCATGATCTTATTCTTGCTGAAGCAGGCGGTCTTTATTCAGAAATAAAAATTGCGGAACTCAGGGAAGGACAACTTCCTCTTTTTCGAGAACAGATTCAGCCTATTGAAATTGCCCAGGAGATCTGATGAATATATATGTCTATGACGGAAGTTTTGACTCGCTTATCTCTCTCTGCGCTGAGTTGATAGCTTCTAAAACAACTACCGATAATATCCTGCCTGAAGAAAAATCGCATGAGTTTCTTTTTGATAAAATATCGCTTTCTTTTAATCAGAATCTATATGACAGGCTGAGTTCACGCATTATAAGCATTTCAAAAAAAGCTTACGCCGACATTTGTGCCGCATTTCTTTCCGAAACAGAAGGAATGGAAATCAAAATTTTTAATTACATTCATACGGTTCTGCGTCTTTCTCACGAGAAAGACACTTCACAGCAGAAAATCAATGATTATCTCGAAAACTTCGCGGATTCATCCATAAGGGAATTGAATCAGCTTTCAAAGAAAGTTTACATTGAACGTCATCGATTTTTAGGTCTCCTCCGTTTTTCTGAACTGTCTGATAAAACTCTCTACGCGCAGTTTGAACCTGACCATAATATTTCACTTATGCTTGCGCCTCATTTTAAAAGCCGTCTTCCGAAAGATAATTGGATAATTCATGATCTTTCCCGCGGAATCGGCGCAGTTTATGATAAAGAAAAAAACGACTATATAATATGCGGACTTGAAAATAGTTCCAAGATAATTCATTCTGAAGAAGAAAAAGCTTTCAGGGAAATCTGGCAGAGATACTGGAAAGAAATCGCAATTCCCGAAAGAAAAAATCCGAAGTGCCAGTTAAACTTCATGCCGAAGAGATACTGGAAACACCTGACAGAAACAGAAATTTAAATCGTTGAAACGATGTACTTCGAAGAGCATTCACCGCCTGAAAGATAAGTTATCAGCCGCTTTTTTGGAAAAACGATTCTATTTATTTCATCATCACTCAGCCCGCTTTTTCTCAAGGCATAAATTTTTTCTCTCAATTTATAGAAATAATCAAGCTTCGCGAGTATGTGTTCTTTTCCCTTGTGATGAACCCCCGAATGAGCGCAGAAGAGATGTTTGAAATTGAGCTTTGCAATTTTCTCAAGAGAGATAATCGTTTCAGTCATATTCTCTTCAACGAATGCGATTTTCTGTCTCGGTGCAACATACATATCTCCGCAGAAAAGCCACTTTTTGTCTTCTTCAAGAAGAACTACATGATTATCCGTATGCCCGGGGGTATGAATCACCTGAAAGCAATGATTATCAGTTTTCAGGCAATCAGAAAAAGGCAATGCGTTAAAGCCCTTCATGTTTCCCCAGTAATACTTCCTGTAAAAAGGAAATTTTGAATCACATTTTGCATTTTCGACTGCGCTCGAATGAATAAATATTTCAGCACCGATATTCTGCTGAATCCATCCCGCAAGTCCCGCATGATCTTCATGTAAATGAGTAATCGCGACCTTCTCAATTTTACGCGATTTGAAAAAAGGAGAATATCTCTTTTCAAAATTCGAGGCTCCAGTATCTATTAAAAGTCCATCGACTAAATAAATAAAAAGCCGCATCTTCATATTGAACGGACCGACCCTGTCCTCAATATATTCAATGTTGTCGCAAAAAGCGGTTTTCATTTCATCATTCCTTTGACTCAAATAATGTTAGACTTAAACATTCTGTTGATATATAATTTCTTCAAGGGAAGGCAATTATGGCAACTGAAAAAACCATTCTTTTAGCTGAAGATGAAGAAATGCTTCATCAAGTAGCTAGGAAAATTATTGAAAGCATGAATTACAATGTTATTTCAGCTTTCAACGGAGAAGAAGCAGTCAGTGCCTACAAAGAGAATCCGTCGATTGATCTTGTCATTCTTGACATGAAAATGCCGAAAATGGACGGAAAAGAAGCTTTTGCGATTATAAAAGAAATCAATTCTGAAGCAAAGATTATTCTCTCTTCTGGTTTGTCTGCCGATTCCGAAATTGAAATGATTCTTTCTTCATTTCCGAATACGAATTTTATTCAAAAGCCTTACAGAAAAGCCCAGCTGTCCGAAATGATTCAAAGTATTCTAAGCAGTAATGCTTAAGATTTAAATAAAAATGATTGTAATAATTTTTTCCTGGTAAATTCTTGTCACGGAATATGTTTCCGTATTTCTATTCGTTAATCAGGCGGTTTTAATGTCTCTTTCCGTTGAAGAATCCTACAAACTTCTGGATATCAGTCCTTCTGCGGGCGATGAAGAGATTACCAAGAAATTCCGTCTGCTTGCCCTGAAGTATCACCCTGACAAAAACCGTAATAAAATCGAATGGGCAAACAATATCATGTCTAGGCTCAATCAGGCTTATTCTGTGATAATGAGTTCCCGTTTCGAGAGCAATGCAGAAGATAAAATAAACGCAGAAGAAGTTCTGCGCCGTAAACAAAACGAAGAAAGATCGATGGATATGGCGCGGCAGAAAATAAAGGAGCTTATCAGGGAAAAGCTCATTGCCGATTTTGTCACCATCCGCGAAGAGGTTAAAGATTCCCTTTATAGATATTTTCAGTTTAATCTCGACAATATCATAAAAAGAGAGTCTGTTTTAAACAAGCAGACATTCAATGAAGTTGTAAAAACAATCAGATACAAATATCATTCTTTAACCGCGCTTTCCGAAAAAACCGATGACGAAGAACTTCTTGAACATTTTAAAATTTTCAAAAAGATGATTTTTTCTTTCTACAGAGCAAGCGAATGCCTCAATATTCTCGATTCTTATTCTAATGTGATAGACGTTGAAGCATACCGTCTTTACATAGAAGGAGATCGTTTTCTGCATCTGGCTCAAAAAGAAATATTTTATGAACGTCATAACCGCGGAAGTTTTCAGAAAGAAGTTTCTATAGAAAACATAATCAAGGCTGCATATTTCTTTAAATCGGCTTTATCCAATTATCCCGAATCGTCATGGTCTGTTGAGCTTGACATTAAGATGGATTATGCAGATGCTCTGCTTCACTATATTGATCTTTTTTTTAATGAGGACTGATGTTTAATTTCGATTTTGTTAATATAGTTTTTATTTCTGCGGGTCTTGCAATGGATGCTTTTTCCGTAGCACTTTCAGCAGGATTCTGTCTTAACGAAATACGAAAAGGTCATTACCTGCGTCTTTCCTTATCGTTCGGATTTTTTCAGTTTATGATGCCTCTGATCGGTTACATTGCCGGTAAAAAAATCGAACCTGTTATACGCGATTATGACCATTGGGCGGCATTTATTCTTTTATCAATTGTCGGAATTAAAATGATTCATGAGTATTTTGAAAAACAGAAAACCGAATGCGAACAGGTCGATCCGACATGCGGCAAAAGACTTTTGATTTTATCACTGGCTACAAGCATTGATGCTCTTGCAATCGGAATAACTTTCGGAGTTATGGGAAAAGCAATACTCGTTCCTTCGGTCATCATCGGAATTATCTGCGCTCTATTTACTGCCGCAGGTGTATATCTTGGTAAAAGATTCGGTTCGATAATCGGCAAAAAAGCAGAACTCATAGGGGGATTTTTTCTGATAGCTATCGGGATAAAAATTCTTCTGGAACATACGCTTTTTAACTAAAACCGCTTTGCTTAACTCTTTAAACATAATTTAAGTTGACCGATTTTCTAATTCGATTAAAATTCAGGCATTATTTTTTCTGGAGACTTAGATGTTTAATCCTTCCATAGAACAAATGCCGCGTCAAGAGCTCGAAGCATTACAACTTGAGAGATTAAAGAAAGCCCTTGAAGCGGCACAAAGAACACCTTTCTACAAGAAACAATTTGCAGACAATAATATAGATCATTCAAAAATCAATTCTTTGGAGGATCTCAAAAAACTTCCTTTTACAACTAAAAGCGACCTTCGCGTTAGTTATCCCGACGGGATGTGTGCAGTTGATAGAAATGTCATTGTGAGAATGCATGCATCTTCAGGAACAACAGGCAAATCCACCGTTATATTTTATACCAGAAAAGACATTGAAGAATGGTCAAGCCTTGTTGCCAGAGGACTTTACTCAGCAGGAATACGTCCCGAGGATGTATTTCAGAATATGATGGGTTATGGACTATTTACAGGCGGACTCGGTCTTCATTACGGTGCGGAAAAACTCGGATGCATGATTATTCCTTCAGCAACCGGAAACTCTCTTAAACAGATTCAGCTGATTCAGGACTTTAAAACGACGGCAGTTCACATCACACCGAGCTACGCTCTTCATCTTGCTGATGTAATTAACGGCGAAGGAATAAATCCTGCAGATCTCGGAATACGAAAAGCCGTTCTAGGCGCGGAACCATATTCAGAAACAACCAGAGACAAGATTCAGGATATCTACGGCCTTAAGGCTTATAATAATTACGGACTATCGGAAATGAACGGACCGGGAGTGGCTTTCGAGTGTGAAGAACTCGGCGGAATGCACATCTGGGAAGATTTTTATATTCCTGAAATTATCAATCCCGAAACCGGCGAAAGCCTTCCTGACGGAGAAACAGGTGAACTTGTCATTACTCATATCAACCGTGAAGCCATGCCTATATTCCGTTACAGAACACGTGACCTTACCCGAATAATACCCGAACCTTGCCCATGCGGAAGAACACATAAAAGAGTCGACCGCATGAAAGGAAGAACCGACGACATGCTGATAATCAGCGGAGTAAACATTTTCCCTTCGCAGATTGAATCGGTTCTCATGAATATTCCTGAAGTCGGAAACAACTATCAGATAGTAGTCGATAGAGAAAATAATCTCGATAAGATTCACATTAAGGTTGAACTTTATTCTAAAATGTTTCACGGAGATATCAGAGAGCTTGATTCACTTAGAAAAAATATCACCGACCTTCTCAAATCAACAATAATCGTTACTCCGAAGATAGAGCTTCTTGAACCGGGTTCATTACCGCCTTCAACCGGAAAAGCAGTCAGAGTAATTGACAACAGAAAAATATAAGGAGGACTTATGCCTCATCAATTATCAATTTTTGCAGAGAACAAACCGGGAAAAATCGAAAAGATCACCGGAATAATTGCCGAAGGGAAAATCAACATCCGCGCGGTAACAATTTCCGACGCAGGAGATTACGGGATTATTAAACTTCTTGTAGATAATCCTGAAAGAGGTTTTGAACTTTTAAAGTCCGAAAACATCGCCGTAAACCTGAAGGAAATTATTGCCGTAAAAATCGAGGATAAAATCGGCGGTCTGCACGAGATTTCAAAAGTGCTCCGCGAAAACAATATAAATGTCAACGACTCATACGGATTTATCACAGACCCAAAAAAAGAAGCTGTTTTCATTTTTCAGGTCGGAGATCCCATACATGCTGAAAACATTTTAAAGAAAGAAGGATTTTCTCTTCTTTCAGACAGTGAACTTTATCTGATATAACATTCAAAGTTTCTATTTGTGTTAGTAATTTTTGCTTTACCATAATCTACCGGCAAAAAAAATGTCAGCATGATTTCTGATTGCGTAAGCCTGTTTTTTCTTTTTTCTAAGATCGGTCTCTTTTCAATAGGAGGCGGATACGTCATGCTTCCCATGATGCGCCGCGAACTTGTTGAAAAACGCGGCTGGCTGACCGATCAGGAACTTCTTGATTACTACGCACTCTCCCAGGCTGTCCCGGGGATCATTGCAACAAATACATCAACATTCGTCGGCTTCAAACGAGCAGGAATCGCCGGAGCATTCTGTGCAACCGCCGGAATGATTTTTCCTTCAGTCATCGTTATCATTGCAATAGCAGTTTTCTTTACAAACATGCAGGAAAATCCCCTCATCCAAAAAGCTTTCACGGGAATCAGAATCGCGGTTGCAGCGCTTCTTGTCATTACAGTAAAAGATCTTTATCAGAAATCAGCAAATTCCATATTAAGCGGAATACTCGTATTCACAGCTTTCGCACTTATTGTCTTCGTAGAAGTTTCTCCTGTTCCCGTAATAATTGCCGGAGTAATCTGCGCGCTTGTCGCAACTAAAGCGCTTGGAGGAAGAAAATGATATACTTGATGCTCTTTGCGGTTTTTTTCAGAATAGGTCTTTTTACTATAGGCGGAGGTCTTGCCTCGCTTCCGCTTCTTTTCAATGAAATGGTAGACGGCGGATTTCTTTCCCGTCAGGAATTTATCGATATGCTGGCAGTATCTCAATCTACACCCGGACCTATTGGTGTAAACATGGCAACCTATACCGGTTATAAAATTGCTGGTATAGGTGGATCAATAGCCGCTACAGTCGGAATTGCCGCCCCTTCGTTTATTATCATAATTATCATTTCATCTTTTATCAAAAGTTTTGATCAAAACAAATACATTCGTTCTATCCTATACGTGCTGAGGGCTCTTTCTCTCGGCTTAATTGCTTCTGCAGCATGGTATGTTTTTGCAAACTCTGTAATTACAGAAGTCAGTTCAATTAATTTTTCTTATGTTATTCTTTTTGCAGCAATAGCATTGAGTTTTAATTCTCTGAAAAAGATTCATCCTGCTGTTTTTATTGCAATAGGTGCAATCGCCGGTATTCTTTTTCTATAATTATTCATTGTTCATTATTAATTATTAATTGTCCTTTCGCCCGGTTTTGTTTAAGAGGAAAACTAATCTCTGCGGTAACTCCTTTTTCAGAATTATTCGTTATAGAAATATTTCCGCCGTGAAGCTGAACACTTTCTTTAACAAAAGACAGACCAAGTCCTGTTCCTTTTTTTGATGCTGAAGCAGAAGGAATGGAATAGAATTTTTCAAATACTCTACTAAGCGCATATTCGGGGATACCGCTTCCCTGATCTTTTACTGATAGTACCGCAGAATTATCCATGACTTCACATTTTATTTCTACAGTCGAACCGGCTATTGAATGATTCAGCGCATTATCTACAATGTTCAAAAGAGAATGTCTTACCAAAAAATATTCACCTTCAAAGATAATACCTTCTGCGCACTTTTTTAATATTTTTATTCCCGAGCTTTCGGCCTGAGGCAAGAGACTCTGCATGACATCATCAATAACATCTGCGGCTTTAATCTTTTCAATAGATTTGAGTCCTTCCCGGTTTTCAAGAGCGGAAAGAAGAAGCATTTTTTCAATCAACGAATGAATTCTTGATGATTCGCGCAGAATATTCGCAGCAAACTTTTCTTTTTGTTCTTCAGAAAGTTTTTCTGTTAAGAGTTCGGCAGCGCTTCGAATTGAGCTTAATGGAGATTTTATTTCGTGAGTCAGGGCATTGACGTAATTCTCAATATATTTTTTCCCTTTAAGTTCCTTGAAAACCTTTTCAAAAGCAAGAGCAAGATCATTGATTTCACTTCCCGAAAATTTCGGAGGAAGTGAATGTCTGTTCTCTTTAAGAGAATTAATAAATGAAGTTAGTTTTTTTATAGGGGAAGTTATCCAGAACGATAATATGATGCTGATTACCGTGAAGGCGGCGAAACTTATAAATCCGAGAAACATCACTCTTTTTCTAGCGAGATAAATGAAAGAAGAAATGCTCTTCTTGGATTTCTCTACAGTGATGCTTCCAACAATTATTCCATTATGTTTTATCGGTGCCGCAACATAAAGAAGACCTTCTTCCTCGGTTGTTATTTTGGAAGAACGGACTCCGTATTCACCGCGCAGAGTCAGATAAACATCATTCCAACTCGAATAATCTTTTCCCGTCCTTTCTCCGTTTCTAGAATCAAAAAGAACGATGCCGTTTCTATCGCAAACATAAAACTGCAGATCAACATTGGTTTTTAAATGAGAATATATTTTTGCAGAAAACTTTTTCTGATATGTAATATCCGAGAGTTCAGAAATTCTTTTAATAGAAATCTTTCCGTCGGTTATATCATCTTCGATAAGAGCCGCAAGAATATGCGCCGTATCATTCATCGATTCTTCAACGGTTTCAAAATAACGCGGTCTGATGTCATTGACAATGATATCGAAAACGTAATAAAGACCGGCGCCGAAAACCAGAAAAAAAGCAATGAATAGACGGAACTTGATATTCACAGATTATCCTTTAGAGAATATCCGATACCACGGTGTGTTTCAATCGGATCAATATCGGGATTAACAGCCTTCAGTTTAGCTCTCAGCATTTTTATATGCGCGTCGACCGTGCGGTCAAAGCTGTCATCGGGTTCAAGCCAGACCATGTCCATAATCTTCTGACGCTCAAAAATCCATCCCGGCCTGTTGGCAAACAGAACAAGAATATCAAACTCATATCTCGAAAGAGAAAGTTTTTTGCCGAAATAAGTAATCTGTCTTTTATTCATATCAATCTGAAAAGGTGAATCTGTGTTTTTATCAGACGATTCAGTTCTTCTGAGCACAGCTTTTATACGAGCCGTCACTTCTCTCGGACTGAAAGGTTTTGAAACATAGTCATCGGCACCGAGTTCAAGACCAAGAATTCTGTCAATTTCATCCGAACGCGCGGTAAGACAAAGAACCGGAATCTTCGATGATTGTCTGATTTTTTTCAGGACATCGAAGCCGCTCATGTCGGGGAGACCGATATCAAGAATCACAAAATCGCATTTCTTATCCGCAACAATGGATAATGCATCCTTACCGGTTTGAACCCAGGTGGAAGCAAAACCTTCGGTTTTTAAAGCATAAATCAGACTATCCGCGATACCGGATTCGTCTTCAGCAATCAATATTGTTTTTTCTGTGTTCATGTCTAAATGATTTGATTATAATGAAAAAAGTCCATGATTTTTTATGACAAAAAAGATCATTCTGCGGGGAGTTTAGTAAATTTTGTCTAATTCTTAATTTGATATTATATAATATTTTTTATTTAAATTGTTCAATTTAAATGTTCTTAAGTCAAATGAAAACTTATGCAAATAATATTTAGTCATCCATCCTCGTTCGTCGGCAGGCTCTGATTCATTATTAGACACAGGTACAATAATTTTATTCTCATCAATAAATTCTAATTTATCACCATCCCAAATTCCTTCATATATTGTTTTACAATTTCTCAAATCGTACAACTCAAGCCCTCTAATCCCTGGGCCTGTTCCAGAATCAATAAATAAGATATTTTTATAAATACCCATAAAAAACTGTTCATTAATTCTTTTAATAATTGGATGTTGATATTTTCTATAATCAATTGTCTTGAGGTTTTTATAAACTTCAAAACCACTTAATGAATTACCAATAACTGGTTCAAATATTATATAATTATCATAAACAATAGTTCGATAAAGATTTTTAGAATTATTCTTTTGATTATTATAAATACCAATATATTTATTTTCGCTTGAGAAATTGACAAACTCTTTACTTTCTTTTTTATCTAAAACAGTTGTGTAATCCAGACTACAACTTAAGAATATTAACATCACAATCATGGAATATTTTTTCATAAAATCTCCCTTAACCCAAATTTAAATAACAAGAAACGAATGTAGCTAGTCAGCGAAGCGGAATCAGAGCCAATATGCCGAAATAGCCCGAGAAAGAATTATATTTTGACCGCACCGCAAGTGCCGACCACCGGATTCTGTGTAATACAAACGTAACATAGTCTTTATTAAATGTAAAGTGATATCGCTCTTTCTACTTGAAGCTTACTTCCAGCTTCTTACCTAAAACATCTGCTACCTTTTCAAGTGTAGACAATCTTATACTTTCAGTATGATTTTCAAGTCTTGATACAGCACTTTTAGTTGTTTTCAAACGCTTAGCAAATTCCTCTTGAGTCATCCCTTTCTTTGTTCTCATTTCTTTAATCTGAAATCCAATTCTAAGATTATGATATTCTTCAATTACTCCCTTTTTAAAGCCTGGAGACTTTTTTTCACGTTTAGCTATATACTTATCAAGATCACTCATTTTCGTTTCTCCTTTTGTAATCATTCATATATTTTACGGCTCGATCAATTTCTGATGACGGTGTTTTTTGTGTTTTCTTTTGAAATCCATGAGTTAAAATTACTACATTGTTCTTTTCAAAGAATGCAAGAAATCTGAAAATATTAGATTCCCACATGATCCGACATTCCCAAATGTCAGTTCCAGATAATTTCTTAAAAAACTTAGATGAGACCAAGTCTTGATTTTCAATAATTTTGAAAACTGCGAGGACTTTTTGAGCGGCTTTATCTGATAATTTATCAATAAAATCCTCAACTGGCGAGGCCCCAGATTCCAATCTATAAAATTTAATTGGTCTCATTTTTCAAAGTTAGCGTTATTGTGAACATTGTCAAATATAATAATTATTTTTTTTAATGATGTTTTAGGCTTCTTGCCATAATTTTAAGAGGTTTCACTTGACGAAAACGTTTAGCGAAGTGGCAACTCTCAGTTATACGCAGCCGCAAAATTCTTATAATAAGTTCTTAGGAACTATTGTTGTTTTAACAATTGGTAACCCTTTTTTCTTGAGATCGTTCATAATATGACTTAAATTTTCCTTTTGAAGGAAACGTTTTTTTGATTTATCTTCAAGAATATTATTAAATAAAGAAGTGCAATTATATCTATCATTTTTATGATCTAATGTATGATTCAAAGTTGCCAGAAATGCATCATAATCATTGAAAAAAAAATTTGCTTCTAGTTGCTCGACAATTTTTGTTTTATCATCATCAAGTCTATTTATCTCCATATTGGATTTTGCCATTTTATCATGCAAAATTTCAAGTCCTGTACTATAAAATAAATATTTAGTATTATCAGCATTGATCTCAAATATTAAATTATCATTAAAATAAAATTCATATGAGACCAAATTTCCATGAGGTGGAAACTGAATCTCAATTGTAGAATCAGTTTTGCTATAAACACTTACGACCTTGATACCCTTTGGGAAAACAAATGTTTCACTTCCAAACATTGATGAAAAAAGAGAGTTTTCAAAATCTTTTTCCAAGTTAATTTTTCCATTGTTATTTTTTAAGTAATCGGAATTAACCAATATCCAGAATCTATTTAATTTGATTGCAAACAGCAAAGGAAAACCAAAATCGTTTGCAAAAGATATTCTGTTGTCTAAATTGCCACCACTAATTTTATAATAAAAGTCTTCTTTGGATTTTACTTCCAAAAAAATCTTAGTATTGTTTTTTAGTTGTACCAATAAATCACATTGATATGATCCTGTTAGAAATGATGATGATTCATCTAATAGAACAATATGTTGCGCACATTTCAAATAATCTAATATCATTACTAACTCATCTTCTACCTGAAAACCTCTTAGACGAGATGGTAAATTATTTTGCGATATTTGCAATTTATTAAACAAATCATTTCTATCTTCTTCTTTCAAGTATGATGAAATATCATTATAAAGCTTCAATTTTTCCACATCGGACATACTTATAACCCTCCATATTTCTGCGATTTATCCTAACGTTCCGAGAATTGGAGAAGTTGCCAAAGAGAACTTGTAGCCAGAGGCAACTATCGGATGTTTTGCTAAACAAAATGTATAGAAGGCCGAGCTCCACGCGCAACGCAATGAGCACGGAGAAAAGCGTCAACTCTCAGTTAGCTGCTGTTGCTCTTTTACTATATTGGTTTTACTAAATCACCCTCACAAACATCTTCAAAAGGTTTTGGCTCAGCAGGTAAATATTCTTCAGAACTTGAACTGAAAAACATTGAAATTGGAGAATTAGGAGTTCTTCTTACCGTTTTCCCCCCGGGAAATTTCATATCACTTGTTAATGTTGCGATTTTTTCTTGAATATGAGTTATTCTTCCAGTCCCTTTCACAATTTCTAATTTGCCTAAAGATTCTTTCGTATCTGGATCAGTAATTTCACTACCAATAGAATAAACAAGAAACCGTTGCCCTTTAGTCGCACCATCTATTTCACCAATATTAATGATCACAGTAAAAGGATCTTGTACATATGCTACTTTAATTTGCTTTCTTAACTTTTCTGACATTTCTTACCTCAATTATATTATCTAAAAAGAAATTCGTGCCCCTGGTTTTATAATTAGTTTGCTAATTGCATTAGCATCATTATTTCGAATTTGTTCCCAAGTACCGTCATTATCAACATAACTTGATGTGACTAATATTTGAATTTTACCATTTTCTTGAATATTAAAGACATAACCGACTCCAATAAGGATTTCATATGAATCTTTATTTTTAAAGATTGAAACAACTATTTCGTGCCCGAGCAACGGAGAAGCATCAGTTAGAATTAGTGCTATTGAATCATTGACAATTTTTGGAGGTACAGATCCTGAAACAGCTTTCGGCAATATTTTGCTCATTGAATTTAACTGAATAATGTAGGCATCAACCAAAGTTATTCCTAAAATGATGAACAAGGATAATAATACAACTATGTGTTTAATCGCAATTTTAGAATCCGGAGAGAAATAGTAAATACTTAAAGTGATAAGGAAGCTTAAGAAAGACAATGCATAACCATTTGTTCTTTTAAACGAATTATATAGATTTATCAAAAACCCTTTGTTATTATTCATTATTAAGATTCTCTTCTCATATTTAAATATATCAAAGACTCAATTACCGCCCAACTCCACACATCCGCAACAAGTAAAACATTCCGACTTGGAATGCTATACATAATTCAATTCACAAACCGGTTCTATTCCCGAACCCCACGCAGTTTTCGTATATGCAAAGGTCAATTTACACAAAAAGCGCCATAAAATACTTCTCTCAATGACCATTAAAATCTTTATGAATAATATTTTCGAAAAGTCAAATCCAAAATAAAGCGTCTTCTGCAGAAAGAATCATATGAACCCTCCCCCAGCCTCCGGCTCGCCCTCTCCCAAAATGTAATTACAAATTGGCGAAGCCAACGGAAAAAACAACACGGGAGAGGGCTTTCTATTAGTAGATTTGTACTTCAGAAATGGATGAATGAGAGAAAAAACCTTAAAACGTCCGACGAAGTCGGACACCACTCGGGCGACCGTAGCATCCGGCAAAGCCGGTGCGAGGAATTCGCCCGACAAAAAGCCAGGAGTGGGATCTCTCTGTCCAACGCGTATCGGCCTCCTGCCTGCGTTGGATTCGCGCCATCGTGGCGCACAGGATGAGTAGCGGCCGTGTGCTCACGATGAGCACGAGCGAGGCGATGACAGGATGTCATAATCGCCGAGGATGAGCTCCTCGTCCCTTTGAAAATTATTGCATGATCCATGCAGAAAACAGATTCCAAAGACGAAGTCTTTGAGAGTATGCCTGACTCTCAGGAAAGATAATCCGGATTCCAAAGGCGTCAGCCTTTGATTGTATTCCGACTCTCGGAGATATCGAAGCCTTGTGAAGTCTGCTCAAACTCTTGAGCAGACTTTTTTTATTCTATTCAATAATAAAACACCCGAAATCCTTCTCTTTCAGCATTTCATTTACTTCTTCTATATCAAAATAATCCGGGTCATATTCATCTTCAAGCCAATCCATCATCGATTCATATTCTTCATTGTCGGGATCGGCGAGAATTTTCAATAAATTATCATATCCGAAAGGCCCTCCGCAGTCCTCAGGAGGACATGCTCTTTTTCCGCCGATACACTCCGGATAAGTAAGTTTTTTATCTTCTATAATTTTTTCAAGAGTAATCTTATGAGACCATCCGTCACCGAAATCATAATCATATATAATCGATTTTTTTTCTTCTTTCAGAAGCTGATTTAGTCTGATTTTTCTATAATCAACACTTTCATGGTATGATTCTTCATCAGGTTCAGAATAAAATTTACCGTCTTTGACAAACTGATGCAGATGAGAATTTGACCATCCCATTACGGTTTGAATAACCTTGCTCAAATCCGGCAATTTTATTCCCGAATCAACAAGAAATTTTCTCCATATTACCGGTTTAATATCTTCAAGGGTTATTTTGAGCTGATAGATTTCGTTGACTTTTAATTTTACAAGTTTGCCCATAAAAACTCCTTTTTTTAATTAATAAAATTATATTTTCCTCTTAGTAAACGGAACTTGACATCGAGCAAACTCTTTGTAAAACTCAACAATTCCGGTTTCTCATCAGAATTGCCAGAGCTGTTTGTTATAACTGAACTTTTGATATTTTTGAAAACAGGAAGATTGTTAATAATTTCGTATTCAACTTCTATTTTACCTGATCCCTTATCAGGATCACCAATTACTTCCTTGTATTCATAAATTAATAAAATTTTAGATTTAGTAACTATCATGGACTGCAAAGAAGCGAATGGATTGAACTGGTCTCCAATTTCTTCAAACCACGAAAAAGCTTCAGATAATATTTTTCCATTATCATCAAGAAAAAAAACAGTCTTTGCATAATATTCTATATGTTGTGTTGGCAAATGATTCCAATCATGTTTTACAACGAGGCACTTTTTATTAAAAACCTTATCAAATCTGACATCAGTTTGAATAGTAATTGAATCTGTTTTATCTTTAAGTTCTGTCGTGGAAAGAATTTTTTTTGAAGACAATGATACTGCTATCACCTTAGACTTGATTTCAATATAAGGAATACCAAATTTTAAAATACGGTTTGACGGATAAGAATTCACTCCGTATACAACATTATCCTGAATCAGAAAATCAGTTAAAACATTCTCTCCACTAATATAAACTTCTTTTCCGTTCAATAAAAAAGAATACCACCAGCATTTATCATTAATGCTGTCAAATTTATAAATTTGTCTCTTCGCTATGAATTTATTGCCTGCTTTTATCTCTGAAACTTTCTTGGCAGAAGCAGAAGGAAATTCATAAACAAAATCATCATTAATCAAATATACTTCTTTGTTAAAATATTTTCCATTTATTATGAAACTATAATATACCAGTTCACTGTATTCTTCAAGTAAAGTAAGATTTTGCGTATAAACATAACCGCCGAACACAAATCCAGTTTTTCCGTCTAACGCCTTAATCTTTAACCACGGAGATATTATTCCGTCTATTCGATCATAATTACCGGTTATTTCAACAATATCTACAGGAGTCCCTCTTTTCAACTGAAACAAAGAATCGGATGAAACTGAAGGCTCATTTCTGACATTAAGACTACTCGCTCCGATGAAATACTTCCGATTATCATTTGAAAAATTATAAGAAGAATAAATAGCAAATAAAGCTAATAACATAAATTGATGTATTTTCTTAGAGGACAATGGTTTTCTCCTTATAATTTTTTTTATCCCACTATATCTTTAATTTCCGGAATAGCTTTTATTATTTTTTCCCTGATATCGGAAGAAAGCCGTACACCGATTCGCGATATATTGTCAGCAGCAAGGAATGAACCGATTTTCGCGCATGTCAGCGGATCACATCCTTTTGCAAGACCGAAAAGAAAACCTCCGGCATACATATCTCCTGCGCCGGTTGAATCTACTGGTTCGGTTGGAAAAATTCCGACTTGTTCAATCTTTCCTTTATGCACTACAAACGAACCTTTTGATCCGACTTTGACCGCAACGAGAGGAATGTTTTTATGAAGTTCAGCCGCAGCATGCTCGCCTTCTTTTCCGGTAAGCATTTTTGCTTCGTCCGCGTTTGCAAAAAGAATATCAATCATTCCCGAAGCAGCCATTTCCTTAAAGCGTTCGCCGTTTCGCGAAACGACAAAAGGATCGGCAATATCGAGAGCAAAAAGAGCGCCGGAGGATTTTGCAAGACGCACTGCTTCTTCTATCGCGTCAATCTGATTGGGCATATCCCAAACGTATCCGGTTGAAAAAAATATCGAGCATGATTTTATATCTTCTATGGGTAGATCTTCGCGCGAATAAAGTCTGCATGCGCCGAGATATGTGTTCATCGTGCGTTCCGCATCAGGAGTCACCAGAACCGCGCAGCTTCCAGTCTGCCCTTCTTTTATGACCGTGCGGTCGGCAATATTCAATTCGGCGAGACGCTTTCTGAAAACATCCTTCCACTTGTCATTTCCGAGTGCCGAAGAGTATAAAGTCTTTGCACCGAGAAGAGCCGCACCGCGAAGAGCATTTGCGGTACTTCCTCCAAGCTCATATTCCGCATCTGAATTTTCTAGGGATGCTAGAAGTTGTTTCTGTTCATCAGATTCAACTAACTGCATCACCCCTTTTTTTAGTCCGAGTCTTTGAATCTCTTCATCACTGGATTTTACTAGAATGTCAATCAGAGCGTTTTCAATTCCGACTATTTCGTATTTTTTCATTCAGCCTCTCGTGTCTCTGCCGTCTCCACTAATCGGAATTTTTTCTCCGAGAAATTTCGGACCGGCTTTTATAATGTTAATTTTTATGAAATCCTTGAATCGGGCAATTCTTTCCCTCATCATATAATAAGTAATCATCTTGTAATTTCTTTTATCGGAAGAATAACCCTGCACTTCTATTGAACATCTTCTTGAAAGATAAAGAGCTCTCGTCAAATGATACTTCTGTGTTACGACTATCATAGAATCTACAAGAAAGACTTTTTTTGCGCGCAAGACGCTGTCATATGTTGAAAACCCTGCATGATCAGTAAAAATATCTCTCTCCGGAATTCCGCTTTGTATCAGACGAATTTTAATAGTGTTCACTTCATCATATTCTTTTGTTCCGTGATCACCGCTAACCAGAATTTTTGAAGCCTTGCCTGATTTATACAATTCGACGGCAGCATTTATTCTATCATATAAAATGTAAGAAACCCGGTTGCCTTTATAGACACCCGCGCCTAAAAGAAGAACAGCCTGAGCCTTTTTAATTTCAGAAAGCTCATTCTTCATCAAAGGTTTTCCAGTGTGGAGCATTATTAAGTTGACAATAACACATAATGAAAAAAGCAAAACACCCAGAATGACAAAAGGAAGTATAATTTTTTTTCTAAATATTTTCATCTTACGGATGAATATGAAAAAATATTACCGGCTGTCAATACGTATATTGACAACCGTATAGATTACTTGGCAGAAGAGAGATCTTTTGAAAGATTTTTAAAAATAATTTTTCCGGCTTTATCATAACAGTCGAGAAGAAGCTTGTTCATATCTTCTCTGTTGTAAATACCGCTGATTACCGAAACATCTTTTGACGAAACCGCAACTTCAGTATTTTCCCATAACACTTTTGCTTTCTTATCATAAATTCCGCATTTAAGTGAAACTCTTGCCTGTTGAGCTTCACCGCCCAGAATAATGCCTTCCTTATTCTGTGTCAGAAATTTAACTTCAATTACGATAAAACCTTCTACTCCGAGATCAGAACAAAGCTTTTCAGTGATTTTTGAATTAGTGAATTCTATATTCCCGAATCCTTCAGGAAAAGCCGTATTCATAACTTCGAACCAGTTTCCGTCTTTTCCTTCTTTTTTAAAAGAAGCAGAATATGCCTTGTTTTTAATCACTGTAGAAAACGGTAGAACTTTGATTTCTGAGACTGAATTGATATTTTTTTCAAGAGAAGAAAGTCCCTGGTCAAGAAGAGGTTTGGTCATGTGGCTGAATTTTTTTTCAATAGATTCTGCTGTTTCTTCTATTTTTTTGCTTCCTGTAAGTTTTCCCAGAAGTTTAAAAGATTCAGCAGCATCAATTTCGTCATTTTCTTTTTCACCTGATTTTGAAGGTTTTTTATATTCCTTCACTTTCGAATCAGCAAAAATGGTAATTACTGCAAACTGTTTTTTCTGTTTTATCGTCTTGAGATTTTTATCCATACATCCGGAAAAAATAAGTACAAAAAACAAAACTGCCGTTAGTGAAAATATCCTTTTCATATTACCTCTTTATTGAATAGAAACATTTAGCTCATACTGTTTTTGTAACTTATTTTAAAAATTTGTTACCCATGAGGCTTAGTTTACAGAAAAAAAGTTTTATTTTTTATATTAATATTGGTTAACTGTCTATATACCAAAAAACTAAGGACAAAACAAATGAAAAGCTCAATCGAAGATTCGAAAGATTTTAGACCAAGAGAAAAATTTTCTATCTGGATTTTTAAACTTGAAAAAGAGTATAAAAGAAAAACTTCTTTCACCGGTTATTCGTTCAATGCCAGATGGCTTCAAATCAAAGAAGACGGCACCATTATTATTCCGAAAGATTACGCATGGAACGGCTGTTCTCCGAAATTCAGCTTTTTTGATCTGGCCGTCATCGGAACACCCGACGGAATAATCGACATTGAATCAATGAAACCTAAGACATATTATGCTTCAATGGTTCATGATTCTTTATACCAATATTATTCGTATCACAAAATCAGCCGTAAGAACATCGATAAGCTTTTTCTGGAAATGATGAAGGAAAAATCTTTTTTTATGGCATGGGTTTATTATTTTGCAGTTCGATTGTTTGCCTGGGTGACGGTTCGTCCGAAAAGGGTCTGAAGGAATTTTATCTCTTCTTCAAAACCTTCAAGACTAAGGTAATTTCTTCTTTTACATTCGTTTGTTATAATGGAGTCTTTTTCAATCATTGATACAAAGGATGATAAATGAAAATTACCTTCACCGAACTTTTCATGCGTATCGTATTCAGAATCATAAAATCCGTCCGAAATATGATACATAAGCGGCTTGAGAGAAAGAAACGAAGCTAAGAATTCATTAACATCTTTTTTAAATGAATTTGCGGCACATACTGCATGACCGAAGTCTAAACAGAATCCGCGTTGTGTTTCATTCATAATGAACTCAATCTCCTGCGGATTCGAACCGACGCAGAAAAGGTTTTCCCCGTTTCCGAGATAAGGTTTATTTTCAATTATTATACGGGGATCTGCCAATAGATTTATCTGCCGCGCAGTTTCTTCTTTAGTTCCGTTAACGCCTGTGTGAAAAATCACCTTATCGGCATTGAGTTCATCTGCGAATGAAAATGCTTCTTTTGCCAGAACCTGGTTTTTTTCGTAATTTTCTTTTATAGCCAGGTTCATTCCAGCGCCGTAATGCGCTGCATGAATAACAAAAGGAATATCAAGGCTCTTCCATAAATTTATGGTTTTAGTATAAGAATCCGGAACAGAATAAAGCTCTATATAACTGAAAAGTCCTTTTTCATAAAAATCAGAAGCCTGTTCTATGCATTCTGTGTTTGTCGAAAAAAGTTTCAGCCCGGCCTTAAACATCCGTCAGACCATTACTTCGCGGGGCTTGCTTCCCTGCTGAGGACCGACATATCCAAGTTCTTCCATTCTTTCAATTATACGTGCGGCGCGGTTATATCCGATTGAAAGTCTCCGCTGAAGATATGAAGCACTTGCTTTTTTACTCTGCTCAACAATTTTCAGAGCCTCGGTAAAAAGTTCATCGCTTTCTTCAATTTCCTCTTCATCAAAATCTTCATTCTGTCTGACAGCTTCTTCAATATCTATATACTTAGGCCGGCCGTAACGGTTGGCATGTTTAACTATCTTTACTATTTCATCTTCCGAAATAAATGCACCCTGGATTCTAACCGGGAAAGAACTCATCGGTGACTGATATAGCATATCTCCTTTTCCGAGAAGTTTATCCGCGCCGTTCTGGTCAATGATCGTACGCGAATCTATTTTCTGTGCAACCTGAAAAGCAATTCGCGCCGGAAAGTTCGCCTTGATAACACCTGTAATAATATCAACCGACGGACGCTGAGTAGCCAGAACCAGATGAATTCCGACCGCACGCGCTTTCTGAGCTATCCGCGTAATATGATTTTCTATTTCCTTCGGCGCGACCATCATCAAATCTGCAAGCTCATCTACAATTATAACAATATAAGGAAGCTTTTCATGAAGCGTGCTTCTTGCGTATGCGGCAACTTTCTGATTGTATCTTTCTATGTCGCGCGTTGAAAGTTCCGAAAGAAGTTTATATCTGCGTTCCATCTCATATATTGCCCATTTTAACGCTTTAGGCGCGACATCTGGCTCGGTGATAACCGGAGTAAGCTGATGAGGAATTCCATTATAAAGCTGAAGCTCAACCATCTTTGGATCGACCATAATAAAGCGTACATAGTTCGGATCATAACTGCAAATTAAACTCGTAATGATTGTATTAACACAGACTGATTTACCGGCTCCGGTAGCTCCTGCTATAAGCATGTGAGGCTGGCGTTTGAGGTCAAGCATCACAGGCTTGCCGAGAATATCTTTTCCTACCGCAACTTTAAGAGCCATCTCCGAATGAATAAACTCATTTGAAGCAAGGACGTCTCCCAGAGTTACCGTCTCGCGGAGAGCATTCGGTATCTCTATTCCGATTGCGGATTTCCCCGGAATAGGCGCTACAACACGGACTCTTGATGCGGCAAGAGCCATAGCGATATCGTCGGAAAGAGAAACTATTTTTGTAACTTTGATGCCCGGCGCAATCTGCATTTCATAAAGCGTAATGACCGGACCGCGGTTTACCTTGACGACTTTTGACGGAATCCCGAAATCATTTAATGTCTTAACCAGAAGAACTGAGTTCTTCTGAACTTCAGTCTGCCATGAATCATAATCTACTGCTTCCGAAAAAGTAAAAAGACTTACAGGAATCTCATATTTCGAATCAAGCTTAATCTCTTCAAATACCTTTTCAGTCGCCGGAACAACTACATCTTCGTCATATTCCGTTTCTTCGGCTTCAGCCTCGATATCGGCTTCTTCATCAAAATCATTTTCTATTGACTCAGACTGATCTTCGAAAACAGATTCATCATCATAAACTGCAAAATTATCATCAGACAATTCATCTGCCGTCAGAATTTCTTCTTCTACATCTTCTTCCTTCGCAATGGTTGTTTCATTAGAAATAAGCTCTTTCTCTTCTTTTATTTCAGGTTCTATATATATCTGAGATATTATTTTTCCTTCATTTTCTGAACAATAATCATTTTTCAAATTAAGAAATGTTCCGTCAGATTCCCCAATATTTTTTATACGGTTGGCAACGACTCCGTCAGGCAGAACATAACTCGACGGTTCAGGGGTAATGTTAATTGTTCTTTTTTCAATGCGCACAGGCGCACGCAATGCATCTATGATATCATCTTTTGGAGACTTAAATTCCTGAAAAGGTTTTTCCGGAAGAAGAGGAAGCTCTTCTCTTTTAATTTCAGCCTCATCAAATAAATTCTGTGCGGCAAGAGTATCGAGATCTTTCACAAGAGGAAGTTCTTCCTCATAAGGATTTCCTATTATGACCGTTTCTTTAGTAAACCACGGCAGTTTCTTTTTGCCTGATGCTGTTTTGGAGACAATCGGAATTTCTTTTTCTGAACTGATAACACGTTTTTTTTCAAATCTGTCTTTGATAAATATTCCCATTTTTTTGCTGTTCTCCTTAACATTGCACAAAAGACTTTCAACAGAAACCAGTCCGCCCAGAATAAGCCCCAGCAGATTGATTATTAAAAGTATTAAAACAGACCCTGCTTTTCCGCATTTGTCAGAAAGAAAAATGCTCAGAACTTTACCCACAGAACCGCCGGTCGCTTCGGGCAAAATCCGTGAAAGTAATGCAGAAAAAGCGAGAATCATGTAAAACACGGTAAATAGTCTTTCGAGAAGAATATCCCTATTCTTTTTGAAAAAAAATGACGCACATGACGCAAAGATGAGAACCGAAAGAAATGAAGCGTATCCGAAAACAGAAAAAAGAACCGCGCTAAAAAACTTTCCGGCCGAACCGGCAAAATTGCTTTCAAATCCCAAGACATGAGAAAGCAATGCCGCCGCAGCAAGAACCGAAAGAAGAACACAAAAAACACCAAGCGCGTCGAAAATTCTCTTTGAAGACACTTTTAACTCCGGTTAATCCGGATTCCGGTTTACAATGAAAAATAGGCGAAGAACGCGGCCCCTGCAAGAAGAGTATAATATCCGAAAACATCAAGCCTCACCTTCTTTACAGCATAAAAGAGTACTTTCACACTGAAGAAAGCGACAACCGCCGCAAAAACCATAGCAGCAAGAAGAGCAATCCAAACAGACCCTTCTATGTTTCCGCTGAAAGCATCTTTTCCTTCAATAACTGCCGCTCCGAGAATAACCGGAATCGACATCAGAAAAGAAAACTTTGCAGCCGCCTCCGGAGACAGACCAGCGAGAAGCGATCCCGCGATTGTCGAACCCGAACGCGATATGCCCGGCATTACGGCAACTCCCTGACAGATGCCGGCAATCAAAGCCTGCCGGAATCCCATCTCTTCTAATTTTCGGCTTTTTATGCGGATTCTTTTAGTCAAAATAAGCATGATTCCGTTAATCACAAGAAATGCGGAAATTATTTGAGGACTCCCGAAAATCGATTCTATCTTATCATTTAGAAAAATACCGACCAAGGCAGCCGGAATTGAAGCTATTATTAGAAGAAGAAGCATTTTAAATTCATACGATTTAAAATCTTTATTTTTCACAGAAATAAAAAATCCTTTAATCAAACCGGCAATATCTTTACGGAGAAAAACAACTACTGCAACGAGTGTCGCAACATGAAGCGCAACATTTATCAAAAGATTGTTTTCTTCACCTATCCCCGTCAGAACCTGTTTCATTGCCGGAAGATTTTCAAATATTGCCAAATGACCGGAAGACGAAACCGGCAAAAATTCTGCGACACCTTGAATAAACGCCAGAACAAAAAAGACTATTACTATGTGAAACATTTTTATCTCCTATTAGTTGAGCAAATGTATGAAAATACACCGGCTGATGTAAAGTTATTTTATAAAAGGAAAATTCTTTTTGAAACGAATCATCTGCAATACGATTGAAGTTTACAATAGAAATCTTCCATGAGCAAACGCGCATCAACAGATTGATAAACGCGTATAATGCGACCTTCCGAGTTTAAAATATAATTTCCGTCATTGTCAATTTGAGGCGCGGGCATTTCCGTAAATGCAGATGATGATGTATCCGGATCAAAAGCCGACTGAAGCGCACTGAGTAGAACAAGTGGACTGTCTCCCATAATATATGTCTCCCCCATTTTAAGTCCGTAAGAATCGGCAAGAATCATAATTTTATCAATTAGACCAGCAAGGTATTTACCAAGCTTACCGATCTTTCTTATTCTTTGCTGAATCTCCGAATATGAAACCATTACCTGCCGGTAAACATCACGCGGTACCTGCCATAATCGAGTATTTGAACAATTAAAAATATATTGAGCAGAAACAATATCAATTCCCATATTATATTCCAGTTCAGGACATATGGAATTCTTTCTGGCAGCTTCGGAATATTCCGATCCGCCGATCCAGACTGCGGTAAATTTAGAAGTTATTTCAGGATTAATAAGACAAGCGCTTGCCAGATCAGTTAATGAAGCACCGCAAAGGATAAACAAAGGAAGATCCGAATCATTCCTCATCGCCTCACGAACAATAAACTCTCCACCTTCTGAAAGAACAGGAGTCCGAACATCTTTCATGGGAACGTCCGATCCTTTCAGCAAATTGAACTTACCTGCAAGATTCATTTCTTTCAGCAAACTTCGAACAGCAGAACAGGCGGCATCAGCAGAAGAATCTACGCCGAAAAGCGTATCTTTTGTAAAAAAAGATCCAATTATAGCCCGTATTTCAACAGACGGAGAAAGAATATGATGTGCAAGCTGAATTATTCCGTCGGGATCTCCTCCGAAATCATTACAGAGAATTACTCTCATCTTAGGCTTAGCAGAATACTGAATGGACTTCATAATTCCCTCTACTATGATGTTACATAAGTTTATCTCAAAGTATAAACTTAAAATTTTACGAATCAATCTAAGGACTGAATATTATTAACAATATCATTATTCAATCTTTTATTTGACAAAAAATACTGAAATCAATTCCATTTCCCTATATTCAAAAAGTATATTCGTCCGCCGCAGAGAGGTTATCAGTGGAAGATAAACGATACAATTTTACCGAGATAGAAGACAAATGGCAGAAAAGATGGGATACAGATAAAGTATTTCTCCAAAAGCGCGATGAGCGTCCGAAATATTATGTTCTTGAAATGTTCCCTTATCCTTCAGGAAGACTTCACATGGGACATGTGAGAAATTATTCAATAGGCGACCTAGTTGCGCGTTTCATGCGACTTCAGGGATATAATGTTTTTCATCCGATGGGATGGGATTCTTTCGGCCTTCCGGCTGAAAACGCGGCGATTAAAAACAACATTCCGCCTTATGAATGGACAAGCAGCAACATAGAAAACATGAAACGCCAGTTCAAGCTTCTCGGTTGTTCATATGACTGGTCAAAAGAAATCGCCACATATAAACCCGAATACTATAAATGGGGACAGTGGATGTTCCTCAAGATGATGGAGAAGGGTCTTGTTTATAAGAAGAAATCGTCCGTCAACTGGTGCCCTGAATGTAACACCGTTCTTGCGAATGAACAGGTTGAAGAAGGCCTCTGCTGGAGATGTTCTTCAACTGTTGAACAGAAACATCTTGAGCAATGGTATTTCAAGATTACCGATTATGCAGAAGATTTGCTGAAAGGTCATGAAGAACTCAAAGACAGCTGGCCTGAAAGAGTTATCACCATGCAGAAAAACTGGATCGGAAGATCGACTGGTCTCATGGCAAATTTCAAACTCGAAAGCGGAGAAGATTTTCCGATATTTACTACACGGCCTGATACGATATTCGGGGTAACCTTTATGGTTGCGGCTCCCGAACATCCTGTTTTTGAAAAAGTTAATGATCCTAAGGTTAAGGATTTCATAGCGAAACAAAAAGCGCTTTCTGCTACAGAAAGAAATAACGAAGATAAGGAAAAAGAAGGAATTGATTCAGGCCTAAAGGTAATAAATCCTTTTACCGGTGATAAGGTTCCTCTTTTTGTCGGAAACTTTGTTCTGATGGAATACGGCACAGGCGCTATTATGGCAGTTCCAGCTCATGATTCACGCGACTTTGCCTTTGCTAAGAAATATAATATTCCTGTCCGGATAGTTATCCAGAATTCTGAAAAAACCCTTGTAGTTTCAGAAATGAAAGATGCGTACACAGAAGAAGGAACACTCGTCGATTCTAAAGAATTTTCGGGTCTTTCAAACAAAGACGCAATTGAAAAAATTTCAGCTTTCGCAGAAAAAAGCGGCATCGGCAAAATCAAGGTCAATTACCGCCTGCGCGACTGGGGTATTTCACGTCAGAGATACTGGGGCTGTCCGATCCCGGTAGTTTATTGTGATAAATGCGGAACAGTCGGTGTGCCTGAAAGTGAACTTCCGGTTGTTCTTCCTACTAAAGTAGATTTTAAAGGTTCATCGGTTTCTCCTCTCACAACGATGGAATCTTTTTATAAAACAAAATGTCCTAAGTGCGGCGGAGAAGCGCGCCGCGAAACAGAAACCATGGACACATTTGTCGACTCAAGCTGGTATTACGCGAAATATTCTTCACCAAATTCCGCAGAAATTTTCGACAAGAGCGATGTCGAATACTGGACACCTGTTGACCAGTATATCGGCGGTGTTGAACATGCCTGCATGCATCTTCTATACGCGCGTTTCTTCAACATGGTAATGCACGAAATGAAACTCGTTCCGACAAAGGAGCCTTTCAAGCGTCTGCTCACTCAGGGAATGGTCGTAAAAGACGGCGCGAAGATGAGCAAATCAAAAGGCAATGTTGTAGATCCGGATGAAATGATTGCGAAATACGGCGCCGATACCGTGCGTCTTTTTATGCTGTTCGCTGCGCCGCCTGAAAAAGATTTGGACTGGGCAGAAACAGGTGTTGAAGGATGCTTCAGGTTTGTAACCCGTCTCTGGAGATTTATTAACAAACACGAAGATAAATTTATACAGAATTATTCTTTCAGCGGCGAATTATCGAAAGAGCTTTCTGTGCTTAGAAAAGCTACACATAAAACCGTTAAGGCGGTTACAGGCGATATCAAAGACAGAACTCAGTATAATACCGCAATCGCGAGAATGATGGAACTCGTAAACGCTCTTTATGCGGTTAAAGATGAAGCCTATGAAACTGCCGACGGAAAGGCGGCTCTTTCCGAAGCCGTAAGCAAACTTCTAGTAATTTTGAATCCGTTTGTTCCGCACATGACTGAAGAGCTGTGGGAAGTTCTCGGAGGCAAAGATCTTCTCGTAGATGCAAAATGGCCTGATTATATCGAAGAGCTTACTAAAGATGATTCGGTTGAAATAGTTTTTCAGGTAAACGGAAAGATAAGATCGAAAGCCGAGCTTGCAGCAGGAACTCCTAAAGATGTTCTTGAAAAAACTGCGATGGAAGATTCGAGAATTAAGGATTTTATCAGCGGAAAGGAAATAGTAAGAATTGTTGCCGTTCCTGACAAGCTGGTGAACATCGTAATCAAATGAATTTAATTCTTTTTTCAAATGAAACAAAATCGGATGATCTCAGGATTCTCGATTTTGTTTCATATCTCAGACCGGATTTTGTAGATAAAGCTATCAGAATCGCCTTTGATTCAGGCGGACAATTGAAACATGTCCGCCTTCAATCTAATAATTTCGGAATAGCCAATTGGATAAATGGAAAAGGATTTACAGATTGTCATTCATGGGAAAAGGAAGATGATGCACAGTCTGTATCAAATCTATCTAAGCACTATACAACAATTTTATTAAACGGTCCGGTTGATTCAATAATAGCTAAAGATAAAATTCTGCCGGATATAGCATCCTCTACATATTCAAGCGAAATGTTATCAATCATTAGTGAAATTCATCAACATTCATCTTCTTCTTTAAAATTCAACATAGAAAAACTTATCGAGGAAACAAAATAAGATTTTCCGAGAGTCGGAATGCTCTCAAAGACTTCATCTTTGGAATCAGTTTTCTGCATGGATCATGCAACACACAAAAGGTGCTCCGCACCTTTAAATCTGAATTCGCATGGTGTCATGCAGAAGATCAAAGGGGCGAAGGTCTCAGTCGCTGATCCTCGCCCCTTTGCAACCCCCTCCCGCTTTTTTTACGCTCCGATTTTCGCACCGCTTTCAGCGGATTGCGAAAGCTCCGCTTATTTGGTGTCTGTCTTCGACAGACGTTTGAAGCGCTTTTTCTCTCTTTCTTCTTTAGTCGAAGTGCTTTGCGCACTTTTGTATTTTAAATTATCATTCATCTTATAATATCATTACGCGTTTTATTCGCTTCGCTCAGTAAACGCGTAAATTCTGCTGTATTTAGCGGTTTATTTTGCATTTGACATTCGGGAAAAGAATATGAAAATAGATTTTTGATCATGAAGTCAAATGTTTACGAACTTGCTTTAGCTCAAAAGCGAGAATATTTCGGATTAATATAAAACTTATGAACTACGATCGATACACTTCAAAAGATTTAGAAAAGAACACTTCTCGTGAAGAAGGCTTCTTTATATTAGCAAAAGCCATAATTTCTCCAGCTATACTTTTTTATTGTCTTTTAAAAAATGATGTTAAGATTAGTGAAAATCTTTTACCGGTTGGTTTTTCATTATTATTTTTTCCTTTCTTAATGACAATAAAAGAACTTTTCTATAATGATAAATCTTTAATATCTTTATATTTTGATTTTTTTGATCAATCTCTTTGGTCTTATCATCTATTCATGAAAATTGCTTTTTTTATCTTATTAGTATCAGATATTTTAGGTCTTTTAATGATTGGTCTCTATTTCATAAAATATTATTAAAATAAATGGAACGATTTCATTTAACAATCTCTTTTTTTGCATGGATAATGAAATGTTATTATTTAAGAATAAAGAGAAAGAGTGTCAAATATTATTAAGTAATATTCAAAGAATATCAACACGGATTATCGTATGTCAAAACTCGGTTTACTTATTAAGAAATTAGCAAATCCTGCTAAAAAAAAAGATTCCCGAATTATTCTGATTCAAAAACTAGAAACTTTAACCGGTTATCTTGAACAATGCAATGTAAGCCCTTGGAGCAATTATTTCAGAATATCACTTCAGATGATCAAAAATCATGACAGTGAAGGCATCAATAAAATTCTCAGCTGTTACGGCGGTATGGGTTCGTTTAATGATCTATACATTTCCAAGTCCAACGGTCATAATATCATTGAGAAAGACGAAAACAAAGTCTCGTTATTCTTAACGGGACTTTGTTTTAAAGACATTTAGTCAATATTCCGATATTTATATTATGGAAAAAATCAACGACCGATCTACAAATTTCTATTTAGGATATGATGAGGTAAGCATATTGACTTCTGGAATAAAGATTGTACTTCCTATTTGGGAAAAGGTTGTTGAAGAAAATAGCGTTGAAGCGCGTGAAGATTTTATTAAAAAATTTATGAAGGGATATAAGAATAGACCTTCAATTCGACAGAGTAATCCAACAAATACAAAACCAGACCCTATCATTGATCATATTATTAAAGCTCGTATTCCTAAATTTACCCGAAAAGATATTGAATTAATTCGATTTGGTCACAGACTTTCAATGGCGGCAGAAAACATACTAGGTTTAATTTTAGAAGAATATATTCATAGCCGTTCAATAAAAAACGGTTGGTCATGTTGCTGGGGAAATTCAATTCCGGCAGTAGATTTTTGCTCCAAAGAAGGCAAATTGCTTCAGATTAAAAATCGTAGTAATACAGAAAACAGTTCTTCTAATAAAATTAGAAAAGGAACACAAATAGAAAAATGGTATCGTGTAAATGCAACAACCGGAACTTACTACTGGGAAGGATTGAACGAAATAATTGGTAAAGTTGATTTGTTTAGTGAAACCGACTTTATATTATTTTGCGAAAATTTAATTCAAAATAATCCAGCCGCTTTATATGTTGAAGAGATGAAATAATAAATCTACATTACGAGTTTCAATTGCTCACTCTTTTGTTCTCTTTTTTTCATAAGCTTCATAAACAAGTCATAATTTGTATCTTTATACCGTGAATAAGGAAAATTCGGATATTGCTCGATTGTTTCATTATTTAATAGGCGAACAACATGCCGACCAATCGCTTCTCCTAAACTGATAGGAACAGCATTTCCGATTTGCCGATATTTGTCCTTAATTCCGCCCCAAAAAAGCCAATCATCCGGAAATTCCTGAACCCGCATATATTCCTGAATACTTAGCGGTCGATCTTGCTCTGGATGACAAAGATCTGTTGCCGGCATTGTAGGATCAGTAACCAAAGTAGGAGATGGTTTATTCCAATCAAGTCTTCTAAAGAAACCAGTTTTTCCTCCACCTGCAAAAAAACTTGAACCCATAGCTTTCTTTTGAATTTCAATAGGCAAGTGCTTCCAGTATTGACCCGGTTTGAGCATTCTATAATATACTAGTCTATCTTCAGGAAATTTCAGGTATTCTTGTTTGGATTCATCTAGTCCTTCCGTCACTTCTCTAAATGTCATCCATTTAGGCAGATCATACTCTCCATTTTCGGAATGAGTTGGAATTAAAAAAGGAGCACGCTTCTTATTCCTAGTACAGATAAGGACAACTCGCTCTCTCTTTTGAGGTGAACCGAAATTTGCAGCATTGTATAAATTGAAAGAAACAGAATAACCGCCTTCTTCAAGTTTCTTTATGATAAAAGAAAGTGCACCGCCTTTTTCTTCTTCAGGGGTTAGTGGTGGATATCCAAATCCTCTCTCAACATGAGGACGATGAGTCATTGGAGCAGAAAGTAATCCACGGACATTTTCAATAACAGCAATTTTAGGTTTTAATTCGATTATTCTATCAATAAATGTTAAAAAAACATTTCCTCGTTTATCATTAAATCCTTCCCTTTTCCCAGCCGTACTGAAAGCTTGGCAAGGTGGTCCTCCAATTATCAAATCAATTGATTCAGTTTTAGCCAGATTTGCATAATTTCTTATTTCTGAAGCTGAATATTTTTCAATATCTCCAATTAAACCAATGTTAGGTCTGTTAAGTAAAATAGTTTTTCGTGTATTAGGTTCAATTTCTGATGCTAATAATATATTCATACCAGCTTTTGATAAACCAATATCTAATCCCATTGCACCACTAAAAAAACTTAAAACCTTATATTGATTATCATTAATTTCTGTACATACTTGATCTTTTACATCCGGTAAAATCGTAAATATAAAGTCTTGATTATGGAGAATCGTATTGTCAATTAACCAAGTATTGCCGAACTTTTTTGCTTGGATTTTACCTTTGCGCGCTAAAGATCTAACATATTGAGGAGAAAGGTTAAACTTTTGTGCAACATCCTCGGCGCTAAGGTACTTATCTATTGATTCCATAAGGAAACTATATAGCAGTACCTTTATTTGTCAATTTAATTACACTGATTCAATCCGAGAAACATTCCAAATTTTCTTTTCTTCGCCCTCGTCATATTTAAAGCGCTATTCAAGTTGACTCTACTTATCATTACCCCTTCAATGCATATGATCTATGTGCAAAAACAACACGGATTATCGTATGTCAAAACTCGGTTTAATTATTAAGAAATTAACAAATCCTGTTAAAGAAAAAGATTCCCGAATTATTCTGATTCAAAAACTAGAAACTTTAACCGTTTATCTTGAACAATGCAAGGTGAGCCCTTGGAGCGAGTATTTCAGAATATCACTTCAGATGATCAAAAATCATGATAGTGAAGGCATCAATAAAATTCTCAGCTGTTACGGCGGTATGGGTTCGTTTAATGATCTATATATTTCCAAATTCAACGGTCATAACATCAGCGAGAATGACGAAAACAAAGTGAATAGAATAATCCGTGATTTATCTAATGAGATTTATGTGCTGTGTTCTGAATTAAAAAGGGAACTTAACAAATAGAATTTCCTGTTTACATTCACCCGTTGAAATGTAAACGTTATACATAAAACCGCTCGTTTCTCCCTTGTCTCCAATGATCCTCATGCTGTATTTTTAAACTTTTCTATATTTATATAATTTATTAGAATAAACCTACAATATCACTAAAAAATCCTTGTGCAGATGACGCCTCTACCCTGAAAGTACAAATACTATGAAAAAAATCAATATCCGTTCAGGTGCTCTGGCGCCGACTCTAATAAGTCTCTCTGTTCCAGTTCTAGCGGGTCAGTTCTTTGCTCTTCTTTATAATATAGTCGACACGTTTTTTATTTCACGGATTGATCCGTCAGATCCTTGGCTTGTCGGAGCTACCGGTCTTGTTTGGCCGTTATATTTTATTTTCATGGCAATCAGTTTCGGCATCACGGGTGGGGTTTCTTCACTAGTTGCCCGCGCAATCGGAGCTGGCAAGGAACATGAACTTGACTGCACAGCCGAAAGCGGACTTGTTCTGGCTCTGATTACCAGTTTTATCAGTCTTTTAATTATGTATTTTCTTGCTTCACCAATTCTTTCACTTTTCGGCGGAGAAGAAATGTTGCATCACTACGGATTGAGCTACCTTCTCTGGGTTCTACCTGCCATTCCATTTATGTTGCTCAGTTCTGTTTTCGTAGGCATACTTCAGGGCGAAGGCCGTACAAAACACATGATGGCTTCGATGATGATCGGTACTGTCGCGAACATCATTCTCGACCCCGTTCTGATATTCTCAGCCGGTATGGGAATAGCCGGCGCAGGGCTTGCAACAGCAATCGGAAACGCGGCAGGTTTTGTTTATCTTTACATAGTATTCCGCCGTACTGAATCGAAAGTAAAAATTCATTGGTCGGTTAAAAATATTTCACTTGCGACTACCGGTGAAATTATCCGCGTAGGGCTTCCTCAAAGCATAACAAACATTTTAGCATCAATAAGCTTTATCTTCTACAACCGTATCATGGTTAGTATTGATCCGAAGATAATTACAGCATTCACTCTATATTCTCGTCTTGAACAGCTCGCTCTTATTCCGATATGGTCACTTATCAGCGCTTTATCAACTATTGCTGGACAGGCTGCCGGTGCGTTAAATTTCAAACGTATGAGAAAATCAACATCGGTTGCTACAAAGCTGGGTCTTTGCGTCAGCGGAGTATTATTTATTTTGTACTTCGTACTAAGTCCATGGCTTTTTAAAATATTCCAGGACGACGAAGGTGTTCTCCGTCTTGCTTCCATCATTGTTATATGGATGCCTTTAACCTCGCTATTATCAATACCAGTTTTTATGATTACCACAATCATGTCGGTTTCCGGTTTTGCGAATCGCAGTCTTGTATATACTGCCATAAGGATATATGCTTTAAATATCCCGGCATGCGCAATCGGTGCATACATAATCGGAAAAAATATTCAATCGGTTGTGGCGTCAATTTTTATCTCAGCAATAATTGCTCTGGTATTTTTTATAATTATTGAGCGACGCTTTTTCTCAGGATTGGAGTCAGGAAAACTGAAAATACGCGAAATCAGCAAAAAGTAAAAGAGGTATTATGTTTAAGAAACTAGCTCACATCTGCCTTAATGTTTCAAATCTTGATTCATCTTTGAGTTTTTACAAATCTCTTGGTCTCAAAGTAAATTTTGTTTTTACAAGAAACGGACGAAATTTTGGTGCTTATCTTGAAATCTCTTCCGGATCTTTTATTGAAATATTTGAAAATCCGCAGCAGACAAACAAAGAAAATTGCGGACTTGCTCATTTTTGCTTTGAAGCAGAAGACATTGATCTTGTTATCTCAAAACTTGCAGAACTGAAAATTCCTCATACAGAAAAGAAACTCGGCTGTGACGGAACCTATCAGATTTGGCTTAAAGATCCTGACGGATATTCTTTTGAAGTTCATCAGTATACTAAAGACAGTTCTCAGTTTACGATGAAAAATGTTGAAGCAGACTGGTGAATTATTAATTATAAGTTCTTTCTTTACGAAAGGACTTACATCTTTTTTTCAAGATACCTTTCAATATAATCACCGATATCATTTTTAGTAGTTATGCCTGAAGGAATTGGAATTAATCCATAAACAGTATTTCCATACACTATTTCCTTTGGGATTTTATCGGTAAACACATCTACAAAAGTAATGCTTGTTCTATATTCTTCAGGAACAAAAAAAGGAACATCCCCCTTGTAATAACTGATTACTTTTAACTTGTCTGAATTCGTACCGACTGCTTTTGACATATGCTCTGCAAAAGCACCTCCCGAATAGAGATAATTCAAATTAACCAGAGCATAATTCTTGTTGAGTGCTGTATCAATAACAATAGGATTATAACTGCTTTCGCCTGAAGGTAATGTAATCAGAATTTTATCAAATTCTTTAAGAAGCTTATCATTATCATCCCAAATTGATATAAGATATAATCCTTCGGATATTTGAATATAAACTTCATTGTGAGGTTTTACTGTTTTATTAACAGTGTATTTATCAGAAAGGACATTTTCCATACTATAAAGCTGCATGGTTAAAGAGCATTTATATGATCCTGTGTTAATAATTTGAACTGTTTGTTCAGGATCTCCCGAATTACAGGCAGTAACAGTTAACATAATAAATAATATAAATATTTCTAATTTTCTTATATTTGTTCTTTTATACATTTGAATTCCCTTTTCCCATAATCCAATAAGCAATACCACATGTTTATCAATCACCATATTGTCAATTTTAATAATGTCAGAATATACCTTATTTGTCTTTCGTATCATGAACTCTGCTCTTTCTTTTAAAATAATGACAGCTGATTTTCCGAAAAACCCTTCTTATATCCTTTAATGATATCTTCCATCTTATATAAAATTCCAAGTCTTTCACATTCCTTCTCAGTCATTGACAACAATCTTTTTGCATTGAGAGAACGGCACTCGTATGAATTGCCGAATGTCTTAACATACTTTTCTTTAACACCCGGAAAAGACTTATCAATTTTATTAAAGAACCATTCTCTCTGGTTTTGTCTCAGAGTTACTCCAAAAGCTGGATAAATGAACTTAGCCCCATTTTCACGTGCTCTATTTATAATCCCTCGTATATTTTTTTCATTGTCTTCAATGAATGGAAGAATCGGCATCATTAATACACCTGAAAAAATACCATTGTCAGTTAAACGTTTAACAGCCTCAAACCTTTTTGAAGATGGAACAACGCCTGGCTCAATCTTTCCGCATAATTCGTCCTCATTAGCAGTAATTGTAATTTTTATCAAGACGGGCGAATGTTGATTGATCTGTTTCAGTAAATCTATATCTCTTGTAACCAGATCGCTTTTAGTAGCAATTGAAATTCCAAAACCGTATTTGTTGATCAGTTCAAGAGCTCCCCGTGTCAGTTCATGTTCTTTTTCAAAAGGATTATAAGGATCACTCATGGCTCCCGTTCCTATTACTCCTTTCCTCCGTTTTGACCTAAGATCGCGATTAATTATATCGAGAGCATTCTCCTTTGCTCTGACTTCGTCAAAATTATCTATATTATAACAATCACTTCTGCTGTCGCAATAAATGCACCCGTGACAACATCCCTTATAAATGTTCATATTATAATTGTTTCCGAACCAATTACTTTTCTCACAATATCCGGAAACAATTGTTTTTGCAGGTATAACTTTCATATAATAATTATGGTTTAATCTAAAAGACTATCATCCTTTAATACATCTGTGTTAAAGAAATAACTTATAGTTCTTACCTATTCTTTAGATTTTAGAATTTTTAGTGAAGCATTTAATTCCTTTTTTACATCTCCTTTGGCACGTCCATCCATTATGGGCTCAAGCATTGCATAAGCATACTTTGCAGGAAGTGCCCTTGCAAAAGAAGCAACTACTTCTTTTGCATATGAATCTATTTTCATTTTTAATATTTCTGCTCCAGTAATACTAAGCTTTTCAACTGCATCTTTGGGTAACTCGCTTAAAATTGAACTGCTCTCAGATACTCTAAAAATTCCGTCCAAACAAGACATCAAAACATCTTCGTAATCATCCTTTTTCAATTTTTTGATCCATGGCTCGCTCTTATTTACAAGAGCGTTAATCCCGTCTATCAGAAATTCAATATCTTTAGCAGCTGATGAAAAACCGATTGTATAAATGTACAGTAAATCAAGTTTTACTATTGAAGGTATACTTTCACCAAAAAAAGCCTCACGCACTCCTTCAGCTCCTTTTTCCAAACGTATTAATACTGCCTGCAATATAGATTTTTCACTAAGTTCAGATTTATAATCATCGTCCGAAATACTGGATTCTTTTTTTTTAAGTGCCTCAAAAGTCGATATATCTTGCATACTTAGCAGACTATACATAGCTTTTATTCTATTTTGCTGCTTTTCATGATAAAGTGCCTCTTCTAATCGTCTAGAGTAGTGTTTATCTTTTAAAATCCCTATCGCTGCTATAATTTCAACAGAGAGGTCTCTCCCGTTTTGTTCTAAAGCTTTTTGCAGCATTTCATCATCTACAACAACTTCTATATTACGTTCATTATATACTTCATATTCCATAATAGCATCTCCATTTTTTAACTAAATCGTATTAAGATAGACACAATTATCAATCTTTTATATCTTTAGTCATATGATATTTTTGCGGATTCTCATAAAGGTTTCTGACAAGAAATTATACCAAATTTATAGACTTTTATATCAAGAAATACCAATTAGTTTTGCTAGCTTTTTATAAATTACCGGAGCAAAAAACATGAAATACTTTATTCTGCTTATATCCATTTGCCTGGCCTCCTCTGTAGAATTTTTTCTTGCGAGAAGAAGAAAACGACTCGGCTTAAAAACACTTCAGGAAACATATAGAGAAAATTCTTTGTTCGTTTTCGGCACTATTCCTCAAGAACTTGTTTCGATTTTTTCAGGCTTCAGAATATTATTTCTTATTATATTTTGGGGTTGTACAATTGGAGTAGTTATTATTGATGCAAGCGAAGGGATTTTAAAACAAGATCTTCTATTTACAATAGGTCTTCCGATTTTAGCTGTAATAATAACTTTTCTTTCTAATATCATGATAAAATTTTATCATAACGCTGGAATCTATTTTATGCAGGATCGGCTTGTTGTCATCAAATTCTCTAAACAGGAATCTTTATATTCAGAAATACTTCAAGCCGCTTATAAAAAGCCTTTTGTAGTCAATTTCGGCTTCTTAAAGATTCCGGTTGTATCGGGCCGCTATCTCAAAATCCCTGTTGCTGATTTAAAAAAAGAATCTTAAAAGTATCAAAAATTACGTTCTTTATTATGTGAAAAGTATTCAATAGAAATGCCAGAATTATAAACGGTACCGGCTTTCCGCGAATAATATTTCAACATTGATTTTTATATTTCTGAGAGATATTTATCAATTCTAGCTTCAATTTCTTCAGCTTTTTTATCAAACGGATCTATAATTGTACATCTGTGAAACATTCCTTTTGCGCAAGCAAGATTAGACACTGCTTCTTTTCGTGTTTTGGCTTGTTTAAGTTCATCCAGAAAATAGTATCCGATATTATAATATACTGAAACGTTGTTTATATTAACATCTAGTTCTTTCAGGTAGTAATCAAAAGCTTTTTTTCTATCCCCCATTCTTACATACAGAACACCAATATTCAAATTAGCAGCAGGATATCCAGGATACCGTTTAAGTTGTTCTTTAAGTATTTCAATCGCCTTTTCCATATCTTCTTTAGTAGAATCTTTTCTAATAAATGTCAGAGAATAATTATAAAGCACAGAATTTTGTGGTTTGAGAGAAAGAAGTTTCTTCTCATCTTTTGCTATATCCAGAGATTCTCCACCTTTTTTCTCATAAGCACTTATTAAAAGTTTTCTCACTTCATTGTCATATGGAGAATTTGAAAGAGCAGCTCTGTAGTGATGAATTATTTCGTTAATGTCGCCTCCTCTTTGCGCAATTAAATCGGCTAAACGGCGGTGTGACTCCGGAGAAGAACTATATAATTCAATTTCTTTTCTAAAATATTTTTCCGCCTCCTCAGGTTTGTTTTCTTTCTGCGCAATAAGCCCTAAAAGTTCATGAGCATCATAATATTCTTTGTCATTATCAAGAATTTTTCTTATATTTCTTTTTGCTTTATCATCTTCTCCATTAATATAATAGATATGTGCCGTATTATACAGTGCAGTCAGATTATTCGGGTATTTTTCGAGTGTTTTAAGATAATACTCTTCAGCCTTAGCATTGTTACCTTTTTCAAGATAAATGCCGCCAATCATATTAAAGCATTTTGGATTTAATTCTCCGCTATCTATAACGCTTTGAAATTCCTTCACTGCTTTATCTTTTTCTTTAATTATAAAATATGCATAACCTAAATCAATAGATTCATCAAAATTTCTAAGCTTAACTGATTCAAGTCTTTTGATGAATTTATAAATATCTGAATTCTTCCCGTAAAGAACATATTCTCCTTCACTTTGAGCGAAAGGTTTTGAAAATATTAATCTTTTATCATCCCCAGGCTCCTCAGCACGAAGAAAAATGGTGACTGCAAAAAGAAACAACAAAGATATTATCTTTTTCATTAAACACCTCATTAACGAAATTTTTTTAAATCTTCTTTTAATTCAAAATCTTCTAATAATTATTATTTTTCTAAGTATATTTATAACTTTTTATGCTCTTGCTTTTTATCTAATAATGAATTCAGATCGTCTGATTTTATTGAATAATGCTTTTTGTCAATATAACCTGTATATTCAAGTAAAGGCATGTCTAAAAAAAACGAAAAGTCTCCATCCAAAATTTCTGTTTCTACAAAAGCCAGTCTTTTAAGAGTTTTAATCTTTTTTAAAAAATTAAGTGATTCAATTTTTCCGCAACTGTTTATTCCCAATAGAGATAATCGTCTGAGTTCAGATATACAATCTATATCTTTTATTTTTCGACAATGATCGATTTCAAGATTTTCTAAGTTTTGCAACTTAGTTATATCTGAAATTTCTTCCAAATTAGTGAAATATCTAATCGTCAATTCTTTCAGTGTTTTAACACTATCAACACCCTTCAAAGTTTTTACAGGACACCTGACGATTTCAAGAGATTTTAACTTCTTTAAGTGTGAAAAATCTGACAAACTATTTTCATTGGGTTTATAAGAATAGATATAAAGCGATTCTAATTTTTTACATTTGCAGAATAAATTATATTCATTACAATTATTAAACCATTCTCTAATTCTTAATTCTTCAAGATCTTTAAAAACCGTTTCTTTCAATTCCCTGCTGATTTTATTAGTTAAAAGGTACTTTAAATTTGTTAAATCACCGCTTCAATCGAGAAGTGCAATTAATTAAATAAAAAATGGTTTAGAAAAAGAGGACATTCTCCAAAGGTTGAATTGCGAAATAAAGCCAAAGGAGAAGCCTCTTTATGAAGAAGATAAAGAAGACCGGAAAAACTGTCTACAAACATTTACAGACTTTTGAAAGGGATGAGATCGCACACTTATTGTCTCAAAAATACACGCAAAAGGAGATTGCCGAAAGAATTAAAAGGAGTCCTTCGACAATCAGCAGAGAAATACAGCGCAATGGAACTCAAATTCGCGAGACCCGTTACCGCGCAAATCGT
>Ga0209800_10000763_pt1 | contig 41843 bp, 35 predicted proteins | sample Higcelweek8metaG_FD_187174 | JGI IMG/M metagenome (GOLD analysis project Ga0209800, IMG submission 187174) | Freshwater pond sediment microbial communities from the University of Edinburgh, under environmental carbon perturbations - High... | ecosystem: Environmental > Aquatic > Freshwater >...
TTGAAACCATTTTTTTTATATTTGCAGCCGCAAAACAAAATGTTTCGAGTTTGGTCCAGTAGCTCAATTGGATAGAGCAACGGCCTTCTAAGCCGTAGGTTATGGGTTCGATCCCCGTCTGGATCACTTGTATTTTTAAACAGTGTTGTAAATTAGTTAATTACAGCACTGTTTTTTTAATTACATACGAAAATACATACGAAAAGCACTTTAAAATTCATATTTCTTCCATCGTTATTTGATGGGCTATCAATCTCATTTTAGCCGCTTTAGCCGCTTTTTTCAATATAATAAGGTTATTACGTCTTCCGTGTAAAATTGCTTCAATTGTCCGCTTTGAATAAAGATCCAACGTCAAAAATCCATACCCATTTGGATAAAGTAACCGCCTTATTGTCCTTAGTTGTACTAATACTCGCTTGATTTTATTGCACTTTGATAACCCTCCTCTGATTTGAATATTTCACGGGTGTTAATTGCCAATGCCAATGGCTTTGAAGCCAAATGATCGGCACTATCGTTCATTCGTTGTATTGCGGCCAATAATGCAGGATCGGTTTGCTGTATTATAGTTACCGGTTGTTGCGAGGTTGTGTTTACTGCAGATGAAGCAAAACCCCCTGACTGGAATCCATGTACCGCCCCCGAAATGGCAGAGGTGTTAAAGCGTGGTGTTAACCCACGTTGAACATTTTCGAGATAATCTATATGGCTACGGGTTGCGGGGTTGCGAAGTAATGGTGCTGAAGCAACCCACTCATTCGCATGTACCACACCAACCGGTGTACTATCAGAAGATGCTTGATGAGTATAACCTCCAACTTCCAAACTATCAACCAACCCATTTAACCCAGCGGCAGCAACCTCGATTAAACCGCTTAAAATAGCGGCTCGAATAAGGCCCGTAGCTCCAAAAGTCGTGACAGAATCGGCTTGTGCAAGCGATTGCACCGTTGATGATGCGACCGCTACCAGTGCTTGTTTCTTCAGTAGCTCAATTGCATATTTAAGAAGAGCTTTACCCATTTTTTTCATTGCACCTTCAGTGCCTGAAGCCATATCATACAGGCCTTCAGCAATAATAGATGAAGCCCCGGTTATTACGTTGGCAGCTGCTTGTTGTTTTTTAGCTAATTTTTCAACTGCGTCTGTTGCTTCATTCGTTTTTTTGGTGTTTATTTCTGTTAACTTATTAGTTTCGAGAGTAGTTGTATTTAAATTTGTTGCCGCTTCCTTCTTTTTCATCAAAGGAATCACTGCAGCTTCAATGGCTAAATTATATTCGTTCTCTTTATCTCTAATTTGCTGCTTAAGTATTAATTGTTCTTTATTATCGGTAGTAAGAGCTAACTTCATGTTCATGTATGCCAACTCGTTTGCAAGCGACCGGGCTTTGAATTCTTTATCCAGTTCCTCTTTACCTGCATATTGCTGTTTTAGTGATAAATTTTCTTTTTCAAAGCCAGCTTCAATAGCTTCAATAGCTTTTTTCTTTTCAGCTTCAGATGCTTGTAATTCCTCTAACTGAAGTTCTTTTTTAAAGCCTGAAAGCTCAGATTGCAAACGCCTGGTACCAGTAGCCAATTCTGCTTCCTTCATAAGTTCAGCCGCTTTTTGCTTTTGGAGTTCCTGAAATTCTGCTGAATTCTTGTTGTAAAAAACTGAAAAGGCTTTATCGTTCTCTAACATCGAATTTAGTTGAAGATCATCAACCATTAACCAGGTATCTAATTGGGATTGCTTTTGTTCAATGGTTAGTTTTGAGCTTTGAATTTTAGTTGCCAGGTTGTTAGCTTCAGCTTTATTTTTCTCATTCAGAAACTTGGTTTCAAGCTGATTTAGTTGAATTTCCTTATCCATTGCAGATTGGGCTGCGTTCATTCGCTCTTTATCGCTTAGGGTTTTATCCTTTGTGGCATTTTTCAGGTTTTCGATTTCAACCCTCAATTTTGTCATTCGCCCGCTGGCAGCAACTTCACGATCTTCAATATCATCAAGAGTGCTGGCATAATCAACCCCGGCTGCTGCTGTTTGTGCAATTTGTTTCGCAAGCCCACCAAAAGCGGCTGCTCCATTTTCTTTAATGCCTTTTAAATCGAGTGTGGCGATTGAACCTAATAGAGAAAGAAAGCTTGCTGTGCGATCCATTAGGACATCTACAATATTACCCAGCCCTTTAAAAATACCTTCAAGTTTAGTAGCTCCATCGTCGGTAGATTTAAATGCCTTATATAGTAGAACAACGCTACCCACCAGACCGGCTATCATTGCCCCCAATGGATTGGCCACTAATGCCCACATTGCTTTTCCTAATCCCATAAGACCATTTACAGCAGCACCGGCGGGACCAGGTATACCACCAAAGATACCAGTCAATTTACCCATGAAACCACCAGTATTTCCCATTTCGGTTTTTAAATCGGTATACGCCCCTCTTAATTGCTGGACTTTTAGTTTCTGTGCATCAAAACCAGGATCGGTTTGTTTCATTTTATTCAAAACTTTCTGTGCTTGGCCAAGTTCTTTTCCAAGATCACTGAGCGATAAACCGTTTAAATTTTTCATTGAAACCTCTACACGGTCAACTTCTGATTTCATTTTTTCCGCTGAACGGCCAACCTTTTGGAATTCCTTATCGTACATTGAAAAAGCGGCCGTGTCTCCTTTTTCAAATGCCTCTTTTCGTAGTTGCTTTATTCTTGCAAGTTCAGTTTGAAGTTCTTTTAGCTGTGATTTTGCCTCTTCATTATTAACCGTTACCTGAACATTTGCCTTCTCATTTGCTACCATAATTTACATTTTAAAATATTTATTTAGAATGTTTCTAAATTGTATGCGTTTTCTCAGTTGCAAAATTTTATATTATTCATAATCAATAGTATAATACAAAACATTTTATTATTCTATCGCTTTTACCTGCTCTACACCCCGCACCGCACTGAATAGGTTTCGTAATTACGAAACCCGTTTTTTGCGTTATATGCTGGGGCAATATGCCCGTTTTTTAATTGTCAATTAGCTTTTTAAGCCTCTTATTCTCTATTGATTGATAGTTTGCATCTTCTATAATTACTTTAATGATTTTTGTAATGAATTTATTACTAATGTTCCTCTCACCTCTCAGCCAACTATGCAAATGGGTAATACTTACGGATGATTTAATTGAAATTTGTTTTGTCGTAAGCCGTGATAACATTACCATTTCCCTGATTTCTTCAGTAGTGGAGTCATAGGCATAGTCAGACACCCCGGTTAATGGCTTACTACTCTTCATGAACCTATCATTCTCAATTGCTAGATAGTTCGCATCTTCGACAATTGCCTTAATAACCTTAGAAAGAAAGTCAGTGGTGAATTCACCTTTACCCTTTCTAAACCGGTATAAGTGTGCCCTACTTACAGAAGCTTTTTCTGAGAGCTCTTCAATGTTGAGATGGAATAACAGTACATGCCTTCTTACTTCTTCTGTGAATATATCGTATTGCTCACCCTTTTGCCACAGTGCTAGCTTATGACTCATTTCAATTCTTTTAGTAACTTATTTTGTTCTATGCTCAGATTTAAGAAGCCCTCATTAAAAGGCTTCGTTTCGTTGGTTAACTGACTTAGTACCCGGTTACTTTCAGGGGAAAGATTATCGAATGATATCAAATCTTTTGGGGTTGCTTTTTGATTTTCCCTCGTGGGGAAAGATTGCTTAGAATTATTCATGATATTGTGGTTTTAATATTTCCTCAATTTGCTCTGCAGATAGGTTATTGACACACCTAAGAATTGAATTATCTCTTTTAATGAAACCTGCGGAGGGTTTGAAGTTGTGGATGCAGTATTTTGAACCTCCATTGCAATAATCCAATTCAGAATACTTCTTTGCAGTCGAAAAGACATCAACACATTGACGCAATGAAATTGGTATATCATCAAGATTGACGGTTAATCCCAAATTCAGCATAGTGTTAAGACTATTACAAAACTCTTGGATGAGGTGCAATGCATAATCCTGATGAATATTTTCCGTGAAAACCGAGTGTTTCTGAATTAAATACCCTTCAAGTTCCTGTGTGAATTCAAATGCTCCATTGATGAAGATTTTGGGTGACCAGGTTTCAAACTCCGAAAAATCCTTAATAATAGGACTCCAGTTTTTATCGCCTCTAACCTCCCAGTTCTTAATTGCTTGTTTGGCTTCCTTAAAAGGTTCAATGAGATTTTCAAAATCCGGAATCTCAACAAATTTAATGTACTCTTCAATTTTTACGTTGATAGAATTAACAAATTCGCTATGCTTCGGATGCACTGTAACGTATTTGCATTTAATAAAGAATGGCAAATCAGTTTGGCGCAATACCAACCATAGTTCATCCAACTCGATTTTCACACCAAAGTAGGCATTCCACGTTGGGATGAAATCATTAAGAGTTGAGATTACTCGATTCCACAACTCCTTTTCTTCGTCGATTTTGTCTTGGTATCGACCAACCAATTTGGGCTGAAATTTGATTTCTTTCATAATATTACTTGTTTAAAATGTTTATTATCCTTGAACAATATGTTCGGAGAAACTCAGATTTGTTTGAGTTCAACTTTTTTACGATCTCAGAAATTAGCAGCTTATCTTCCGGCCTTACCCTAATTCAAATAATTTGAGATTTACGTTCTTCATCTGAAACTTTTCGCATAATATTTTTTTTATTAAAGCTACATTTGTTAAACAATTTCAAAAGGACAACTTTTTTATGTGCCTGATAATCAATTATAGGTCGAATTTTGTAATAAATATTAATCGAATATCAGACTAATATATTCGATATTTAATCAAAATAATGGTATAAAATCTTCTTGAATAAAAAAGACAATAGAAAAAGCGGAGCCAAAAAACCCCGTTTAATCGCATAAAAAAAAGCACAACGCATAATAGAAAACAGACAGCTTTAATAAAATACACGTCACAATCCTGTCGATTTTCACAAGTTTTGCTTTGCTAAATTGATAGTAAAAGAATGACATTATAGTTCTCTTTTGTTTCCTCAAGGCCGTACCCGCGAATGATGGAATTAACAATTGATTTTTCATCCCATCCAAAATCAAAACCGTTTTTAAAATTTTTTTTAACGTACTCTTTAAATTGGTGTTGAACAAATTGACGGTGCAAAGGTGTTAACGAACCAAAGTGTGTGTTAAAAAACGAGCTAATTAATGCTTCATTCTCTTCTGATTGATTTGTTTTCATACTATAAAATTTTCAATTGTTAGTAATTAATTTTTCTTAATTTTAAAATCGATTGGGATTTTAGTATCAGGCCCAACTCCATGTTTTGATGCTGCATTAAAGAATTTTTCTTCTGCTTTGCGGAGAATGACCGCTTCAGTGTCGCCTGGTTCAACATCGACAGTAATGGTTACTGTTGATGTAGCTTTTTTGGGTTTAAATAATCGTTTAAACATAACTTAACTTTTTAATGGTTTAACTGGTTTTAAAGCCGGGTGACTTTGCACCCGGCTAAATGTGCCAGGTTTGCTCTTTCGCCTTGTTTATAATAAAATAGGCACACTATTATTTATCTTTACTGGTTTCATTTGATAATTTTTCAAGTTCATCTTCAATTACAATATTTAAACCAGCTTGAAAATCGACCAGTTTACTCATATTTAAGTTTTTTATTTCATCCTCGGAATCAGCTAAATGATAACGCCTAGAAATGTCATCAATTACGCTTGATAACTCAATGGTTTCTTCTAAGGAAAATTCATCAATAGAAATTATTTTTTCCTTTTGCTATTTAGTTAAATGACTGATTAAATAATCTTTAATTTGCATAGTAGTGAATTATAAAAGGTTAATTTTGATTTTAATACCCAATTAATTGGGATGTTATGGTACTTTTTCCTTTTTTTTCTTTGGCTGAGAAATTCTTCTTGCATTTCTCCAGGTATCATCAATGTTTAATCCATAACCATTATAGTGACCATCCCGAATCCAATCAAGATATCCTCCATATCGAATAGAATTCACTGATTTTTTGGTTATGATTAAATGATCTATTAGATCAAATCCTAACAATGAGGATGTTTCTTTAATTGTTTTAGTGAACTCGATATCGCTTACTGATGGATTAACATTTCCAGAAGGGTGGTTGTGTGCTACAATTATCCCCGTTGCATTTAGAAGTATAGCTGTTGAAAAAACCAATTTTCTATTGACTTGAACCGATTCAAGTTCCCCTTTACTTATTACTTTAAAACCCAATACTTCTGAAGCACGGTTTAAATAAACAGCAAAAAAATGTTCCTGAATATCCAAATCATTTTGATCCATTACGCTCTGCATAATAATATTCCATGTATCTTCAGGGCAACTAATGGAGAATCTCAATTTAGTATGTTGTTTATATACTAATTGCGTTTCGGCTACTTTCCAATCATTTTCTGAATTTAATTCTGTTGTTTCTGTAACATTTGGCACTTGATTGATATTCTTAACAAACTCTATGTTTTCTTCACTTTTTGAATTTGCTATACTAATTGGATCAGTATTAGCATTTATTTGCTTATCCCATTTATTATAAATTTGATCAATTTCGTGTTCTATTATCATTAGACTATTTTCATTATCCATAATATCAGTATCTCTCATAACTTTAAGCAAAACAGAATATAAATTACATTTGATTTTTGCCATTTCCTTTAAGTGATCTGCATTGGTTCTTAGAATCATTGTGTTTATGTTTAAGATTGTTAGTAAGAAAATCAAACTTTTATATTGATCCCAGCGCTTTGTGCCAGGTAAAAAAATGTCTTTATTGATACACCCTGTTTTCTACCTTTTAAACAATGGTCAAACTGTTGATCGGTTTCGCTTGCGCTATATTCATGATGAAAGCGTGAAAGCCGTTGGAAATATCCCCGCCCGGCTTCTCCAAGTTCGTCGGCCAAAGCAAAACCAATAGAAAGCCAGTCCTGATAATTGGCTGTTAAGTCTAATTCGTAGCTTTCAATTCGCTGGGTAATTACCTCAATATCTTTGTGTGTGCTATTTGTAGTTTGGCTTTGCGGGTTGCCATACGACGACCCGTGAACCGTTTCCGAATGTTGCGGGTGACGGTAGCCGCACCCGTGGGACGAAGGGTTGTTGTCAATCCAGTCATTAGGGTTGAAGGTTTCGGTTGTCATGGCAGTAAATATTTAGGGTTGACATAAGCTTCACGATCATGGCAAAGAAAGCAGGCCCTGGTAACATCTTTCCCGCTTTTGTCGATGCAGCCCACAAACTCATTGAATTTTGGAAAATTCTGATTTAGGTAGCCAACTACACCCCGGTACGTGAGTTCATAAGAGTAGGTTTTAACATCGACAGCAATAACCCATTTAAGGCCGTCGGCACTTGGTGAACGGAAAAGCAATTGGGTTTCGAGTAAAGGGATACTGTCTATCAGGAAAGCTTTAACCTGGTCAAAGCTATCAGCAGGAACATGATCGAAATCGATACACATATAACCTGAGTAATCAATTAAACCGGTTGAAATACGTTGCGAGAATGTGCCTGCAAATGTTACAAAGTCGAGGCTGGTTTGTTTGAATTTTCGACGTTCCGAAATGTCGTTTAAAGCACGAAATTGAAGTGTGATATCGCTATAATAGATTGAAGTGATCCCTCTATAAATATCGGGTATGGTAGCAGGTTTTGCAACCGGTATTTTATTCGTTATTGGTGCTTTGAAAAAGCTGAATTGCGGGTATGATTGTTCTGAATTCATAAGGCTATTTTTTTCAAGCTGATATATATTTAAAAAGGTGTAAACTCTGTAAACCTTGTAAACAAAAAGTGTCTATAGTGTTATATATCTATATTATACACTGGTTTACTCATGTAAACCACTTTTCGACTATTTTGAATGTATTTTGTTATTAATCATTATTTTAACTGGTTTACATGTGGTTTACATTATTTATATTGTTAAATATCTGTTTTGTAAACCTTGTAAACCACTTGTAAACCACTCTTGTAATTGAAATTCAATTATTTAATATGTTTTGGTTTACATAGTTTACATGGTTTACATATTTATCTCTACTCCATCTATTAAAAAAAGACATTCACTATCATCGGAATTAATTTTATCGAGAAAGAACTGATAACAGCTACCAAAATATTTAACGGTGGTTGCATCACCTCTGCCTTTTTGTGTGTTTGGGATGAATGGTTTATAAGAGCCACTTGTAATTAATTTTTTTAGGCTATTAAAATCAACAAAACGCTGATTGTTGTTTTTGCAATATTTAACATATTCGGGGTAAATGGCATTCAGTTTTATTTGAAGTATAGGGTTTGAGTTGGCCTCTAGCTTTATGTTATAGTGACTGCTTTTTATGTTGTCGCCGGTTTGGTTCTTAAAGAACCTGCTTAAAAAACCTTTTTTTATATTGTAGGAAAAAGATTCCCAAAATATGGTTACTTCATCGGTTTGTTTCAATAGCTTGGTTTGCTCAATAGCGTTATTTACAACTTCAATGGTTAACTCGTCAAACGAAAAAGGCAATTGAAGTTTTTGAAACAAAAGTTTGGCGGGTGAAAGAATTAGGGCAACATGCTTTATTGTTCGTTCGGCAAAATTTGCTTTGCCTGATTCTCGGAGTTCTTTAACATTCATATCAAATACCTCTTTAAATTTTTGGGCGAATAACTCCCTATGTGATAATATCTCTATAGCAACCTGGCCAAGACCTTTTTCTTCCAATTGTTTTAATTTTGTGTAGGCTTCTCTCTGTTCATTGGTAAAGCTGTTATTTTCACAATAAAGCAAAATCATTCTCGACAATATTGCTGATTTCTGGGTAGGCATATTATTTCCGTCAATAAGTAGTGCTGATTTTACGGTTGCAATTTGAGTACGGTTATCATTACTTTTTAAGCCGGTTGTTCTCCCTGATCCGTCATAAGCGGTAAGAAATAGATCTTGAATACTTTCGTCTGAATCTTGTGTGTACTCTTTGAGGTAAAAAATAGTATTATTGCGACTGGCAATAGTTCTCGATAGCCCTACTTGTGAAGCATTGTTTATAGGAGTGCCAATAAAATCTAATCCCAAAACCCGCAAAAGTGATTCTATCAATGATGTTTTACCCGTTCCGAAAGCTCCAAATAAAAACAAAAACGGAAAAAAACCAATCTGGTCAAAAACAATATCCCAAAATAGCGACAGAATTAAAAATTGGATAGCTATAGCCCCATTTGTACCATAAGCCTGATAGTAAAGTTTTGTCCACTCTTTAAAATCAACTTTCCCTATAATAATTTTAAATTTTCGTTGATTTTCGAAATCATCGTCATTGATGTGTGCTTGGCTAAACGGGGCCAAAAAATACTTTTTATCGTCATCGGATACAATGCCAACCTCATCAACTTCTATCCATTTTTTATTTATGCAGTTGAACACCCCATTAGCAAAAGCATAAATACCATTTACCTGATTCCAACCCAAAGTATTTATGATTTCGGCTTGAACTTCTGAATCCATCCAGTTAGCGATAATTCGTTTAAGCTGGCAGGTATTACCTAGAAATGTACATTGCTTACTCTTTAGGATGGTTTCAAACGATTCAATTTTAAGATCGGAACTTTGTACTTCGACCAGGTAACTTTCGCCGGTGTACTTTTGAATTAGGATTATTCTTTTACTGTTATTTGTTCCATTTACCAAGTGAAACAAGCTTTTACCCACAAAATTTGAAAGCTCTAAATATGTGTTTTCTGATCCTTTCCTTGTTCGGTGGGTTTCTATGACCCAATATTTTGAGCCTGATTTATAAAACCCATACAATTTGAAATCATTTTCATTATCGACAGAATCGTTGATAATTGTTATATTTTGTTTGTGGATATCCATTTTCAACTATTTAAGCTTAGCACCCTCATTATTCCACTATCATTCACTCTCTTCAAAAAGTTTATTTTCATCCCGTTGGGTAAAACCACACAATGGGGCTTTAGCTTATGGTGGTAAATATGCTGAATGCAGGCCGTTAACGAATTGAAGGTATAATCTACTGATATATCATTCCGATAAACGAATGTGTATATCTTTGTTATGCCTTTATACCGTGGCGGGTATGTTCGAACAATCATGGCTATTTAGTTTTTCTTGTGGATTGTTTATTTTTACCCAAAGAGGCCAAAACGTCGGAACTGTTAATTTGAAATTTCCTACCATATTGTTTAAATGGTATAGTGCCAGAGTTCTTTAATTTTTGAGCTGTGACCATTGAACAATGAAGAAATTCGGACAATTCCTTTATTGAATAGAGGACCTTGTTTTCGGGTGCTACTGGTGTTGATTCAACATTATTGAAGTGTTTTGAAATGCTTTTATCAATAATGCTTTCAAGCTCTTCGACTTCTATCAGTACAAGTTTTCCCATATTATAATAAACTTGAGAGTTTAACATCTAGAACTTTCGATATTATTTCAAGTTCTTCAACAGTAGCAGATTTTTCATTTCTAACTATCTGCCAGAATCTCTTCTTGTTAATGCTGATTTTCTTATAAAATTCGTTTGATGGACGAAATTTTAAAATTTCCGACTCTTTAGCTTTAATAGCGATTTCTATTTTATTCATAGCTTTTAATATTATATTGTTTAAACTTAAAACAAATATAATAAGTAATATTAAACTAGCAATATGTATTATTAAAAAAATAACAACAGTTAATAAAAATTGCTATTTTTGTAAGTGTGAAAGCACTAGATAATATAAAACGTATTAGGAAAGATAAAGGGATTAGCCAAAAGATCATGGCGGACAAATTGAGTATCCACGTTATCAACTACGGTAAGATCGAAAATGGAACAACAGCCTTAACTATTGATCGACTTTATAAAATTGCTGGGATATTAGGTGTAGGTGTTGCTGAGATTCTTGATGAACAAACAGATATTGCTAAGGAGAATATTGCACTGAAAAACGAAAACGAAAATTTGAAAATTTCTGCATTATTAATAGAGCATGATAGAAATAAAATTGAGATGGCGATTGAAAATTGGGATGAATTAAAAAGTCTAAGGCAAGTTGTAACTGCTATTGAATATCTTGATTATATTGACATACAGTCTTTTAAGCATGATAACGGTAAATACTTTCCGTTATCTTTAAATTATCAATTTCTATATATCAGCGAGTTTTTAAAATTTTTCCTTAGGATTGGTAAGAACAATGTTCTACATAGATTAAGAAAACATATTGACATTGAAAAATTTAAGGATAGTGATCTAATATTGGAAGAATCAAAAAACACTGGCAGGTCAGTTGAACAATTATTAAATGAACTTAAAAAGATTAGAGAATAGTTTTTTTTTCGATATTATTCAATCAGTTTCACCGCTTCTTTTTGGCTTTCTCTATCAATCTTGTAATAACGTTTAAAGCTTTTGCTCCCCGGGAGTATCCGCTCATCAATTCAATAATGATACCTGCATTGAGCAATATATAAAACATCATTTTCAACTTTATACACCAGCCGGTGTTCTGCTGTTATTCGGCGCGACCAATAACCCGAAAGATTTTGTTTCAATGGTTCTGGTTTGCCTGTTCCCTCAAATGGTTTTCTTTGGCACTCTTTTATGAGTGCATTCAATTTACGAAGTGTGGCCTTATCGTTTTCAACCCAATACTGGTAATCGTCCCACGCCGTTTTATCCCAAAACAAATCCATTGTTATACTTCAATTAAGGGATGATTAACCAGGTTGGTTTTAGAATTGATATTCTCAATGGCACTTTCGAGCCTTTGCCGGTTCTCTTTACTCCGTAAAAGGTGTAGTGTTTCTTCAATTGAACTATATTCATTGAGCGACATCATTACAATGCTTTTTCCTTTCGAACGATGCACGATCAACAAATCGTTGTTGTCGGTAACAGCATCGAGGTTCGATTTAAGATTTTGACGCAATTCGGAATAATTTACTGCTTTCATAATTGTAGTACTATATTTGGTACAAAAATAAGTACTTTTTTTTGTAACTTTTACTATTCAATCATTTTTATTGCTTCTTTCAATCTTTCCAGTTTAATATCATGGTAACGCTTAAAGCTTTTACTCTCCGGACTATGTCCAGACATGGAAGCAATTATTTCATTTTTAACATCTTTATCATAAAGGTTGCCAACAAAACAACGTCGTGCCATGTGAGAGCTGGCAACATCGCTAATCGATACTTGTTTCCCTTCTCCGGTTTTAGGATCCCTTATCGTTACAATCCTATTGATCTTTACTTTTTTGAATAGTTTTTTAATGTATTCATTGTACCGCTGTCCTGTAATATAGGGCAACAGATCCCCGTTTGGTAGGTCATATTTTGCTATAATCGAAAGGGATTTTTCTGTTAATGGGATCCGTGCAACTTTGGGTTTATCATCTTTGGTTTTTCCGGCTATATATTGAATACAACCATCAACAATGTTTGACTTTTTGAGCTTTACCAAGTCACCTACCCGACAACCTATGAAACATTGAAAAACAAACATGTCTCTCACACGTTGCAAGTAAGGTTCTTTTATCTTTGCTGAATATAGTTTATCTCTTTCCTCGATAGTAATAAAGACGGGATCGCCGTAAACTTCCGGATCAAGAGAAAAAGCAGCAAAAGGGTAAGAGGTTGTCCAGTTCCTTTTGATGTAAGCATATTTTAAAAACGTTCTCAAAATTTTCAGTTCACCTATCACAGTGTTTTTACTAAGATCCGGATCGTTTAATAAATGGTTTTGAAAGTCAATCAAGAATTGAACGTCTAAATTTTGGAATGTTGTGTCCGCCCGGAATGCTTTTAGTTTATTGATGTTCGTTTGGATGTGCCTTTTCCTTCCTTCACTAATATTGATTTCTTTTTTGTACTGTTCGTATCGATCAAAAAAACCAGTTCCTTCAGGTTCAATTATTTTAGTTTTCTTTTCGAGAAACTTATCAAGTTCAATTCTCAACGCTTCAACGGTTGGCTGAATGTTTAAAGCTTCAAATCTGTTGAATATTTTATCCACTTCGTTTTTAAGGCTGTCGAGTTTATTGTTGATAACAGAAAATGATTCACCTGCCGGTGTGATCGAATTTCTTTTCACACATTGGATATGTTCACCGCTTTTCGTAATTTCATCCAACCATTGATTAAGGCCACATCTGCAGCCGGTATAATATTGTAGTCTTTTACCTCCGAAAGAAACAAACATCAAAATAGGTGAATCTATCCCGGTGTTATTCTTTCTCTTTTCCAGGTAAAATTTAGTGTTATGTTTCATAAAAGGAAAATGTATGTAATGGCACTAAATTACATACGGTTTTTGATATAATCAAATGTTTTTTGATTAATTGAAACATTCTGAAATTATAAATAATCCTTTGTATTATAGGTTGTAAAAACAATTTTCTTTTTTCTGATGAAGTGCAATAATATGGCTCGGTTGTCCCCGTCTGGATCACGCCAAACAAAAGGGCGCACAGAAAATTTTCTTTATGGAAACGACTGTGTGCCCTTTCTTTTACATGGTTTTAAACTTTAATTTTTTATAAATGATCGTTGTGGCAATCATTGAAAATACCAGAATGACAATCCAATAACGGATTGGTACAGGTGGCTTGTATTCTCCAAAATATTGATAACTATTGATTATTCCAGGTGTTTCAGGTAGCCGGTTCCACGAAAAATGAGGATAAATATTTCCTGAACCACATAATTGAACTGAAAATCCGATGGGCGTGGCCGACCCTTCTGTAATATTGATATTTTCTGTCGTTTGTTCGTTTGCCGGACCTTCAGTTGCAGCAAATCCCTTTTCATAACTAATGAACGCTAAGGTCGTGTCAATAAAATTCAACGAAAAACCGTCGGGGCCATTTTGAATTGATGACGATACCCACGTTAAAAAGGTATAACCATTCAATGTTTGGCCAGTGGTGAAATTATTGACCGTTTGACTATTGTAGACAGTTCCATCGCCCCCGTTGTAAAGCGATAAAGTGAAATCTGCAAGATTGTAATCAGAGGCATTCTCAACAACAATTTCAATAAATTCATTCACATCGGTTCCGTTGTTGTCATAATGAAATTCATTGATCCACGCATTGGGTACAGGGTAAACTTTTCCCGAGCAAGTAATTTTTTTGCCGGCGACCCCGGTAGATGTTAAATCAATATCTCCGGAATATGCGCCTTCATTCAGTCCACTTTCCATGCGGACATAAAGTGTTGTATTATCTACATTTCCACCCAATTGCGTTAAATTGATTGCCGTATTCTGAAATAAAATATTATTGGTTGAGATTTCGAAGTTGGAAGGTGGTGTGATTACTATGTTTTCTGAAAGCCAGATTCCACTGACAACAACCGATTCACTTGTCGATGGGCCTTTCCCTATCAGGTACTTGAAGTTGGAGAGAGATGCCGGGCTAATAACGATTGATGGAGTAGGTGGGAGTGGAGCTATTCCAAAACCAGTAAAGGAATTATCTGTTGATACGGCTTCAAATCTTGCAGATGGGGTGGTCCATCCATCAGTATCACCCGTTGTTGTGCCTATTTTTAAAGCAATATTCTGGTCGGCAGTAGAAACCCCATTTCCGGACCATGCTGTGCCAGGATCGCTTCCTGGAATACCAAAAACATCGGTGATGACACCTCCGTATTTTACAACCAGAGCGTCATCTCCATTAAAGGTAAAGGGTTTCAGATAAAAAAGCGAACTGTTGCTCTCAGCTATGGTTTGCAAATCGGATGTTCCAATAACGATGACCTTATCTGGCTGTAATGTTCCTGAATTAATCGTAAAATCGGGTGATGGGATAGCTCCATTGGTGCCTTTCTCAATCACCAGATTGTTCAAGGTAAAATTTAATTCCGAAGCAGTATTGTTCCATATTTCAATTCCTTTGGGAGTAATTCCTACCGAAGTTTCGATGTATTGGCTTATGATTTGCCCTGATAACCATTGAAAAGAGAATAAAAGCAGAATTGATAATAATAAATGACGTTTCATAACTCGGGGTTTTTAATGGTCAATTAAACGATCGCTTATGTTTCTAATCTTCATTAAGATGTGTTTAAAAATAAATTATTTATTATAAAAAAACAATAGCTTCATGTATTTTTATTGATAAGCAAAAATGTCTTTATTAGAAATTGTTATTATGATAATAATTTCTAATGGGTTTTTGACGCTGAACATTTCCGAATAATGATTTATCCATTTTTGAGAATTAATAAAACATTATATTTTTTGAGAATTATTTGTGAAGCTTGACAATCAACTATCTTTGCAAGAAAAAGTCTGTTGTTATGTTTTTTAATAAATCTGCAAATCCTAACCGAAACCTAATCCGGGGAATTGTTTCAATTGCGGTTGGAGTGACAATTATAGTCGTACCAGACCTTTCATTAAATTTAGTGATTCAAATTTTGGGTGGTTTATTAATCCTTGATGGGCTAGTAAACCTGTTGGTATCTCTTGTAAATAAATCGAAACAACAGAACGTATTGTCAATTGTGCCACGGGGGACTACCAGCCTGATTTTTGGAGCAGTATTGGTGTTATTTCCATCAGTGATCGTTGGTTTTTTTGTCTTCTTAATTGGCTTTATTTTGATTGTTGCCGGTGGATCTCAACTTCTTGCTCAACTCGGTGGACGTAGGGTGATGGGCTTTTCGTGGTTATTTACCATACTTTCGGCAATTTCACTACTCGCTGGAATTTTCATGCTGACCAATCCTTTTAAAAGCGCGGTTACCATTTTAATTTTTTTAGGCGCTGTGATTGCTCTATATGGTGTGGGTGAGATCTTTTGGTCGTTCAAAATCAGGAAATTCAAAAAGCAAAATCCTCCTGAACAACCCAACATCATTGATGCTGAATATGAAGAGGTGGAATAATGTTTCTGTTATGAGGCTTTCAGTAAACAGGCAATAAGAATACCCAGAAAATTTCCCGCTGTAATTCCCAATATACCAATTGCAATACCTGTTGTTATCAGTTCTTTTCTCTTTATTTTTTCCGCAACCATTGGAACAAAAGCCGGCGACAACAAAAGCGCTGTAATGGTCACGATGACCGTATCAGCATCGATTCGAAAGATGGTTGAAAAAAGGATCATCAACAAAATGAATCCCAAAATGGAAAGGGTCATATATAAAAACAAGTCAAGCATTTCGAACTGGAATAGTGCCTTGAAATTGACCATTGATGAGATGACCAGGCAAAAAACCAAAATGAAATACATTCCCAAATGGTATGTCTTTTCAATTTTGTTGATTTTGGGAATAAGCCCGAAGAATAATCCTAATGCTGAAATCAGAAGAATCAGAGTTGCCTTGCGGTATTCCGGTTGAATGTAATTGCTTGCGAATGAGCTTATGGCAAATATCAAAACGGTGAGACCCAATGCACCTGCAAGCGGGACAATCATTTTCTTTCCGGTTTTCGCCGAAGATTCACTTTCGACGTTTTTTACCCCCAAAGGATTGATGAGGTTTTCTTTACCCTTGAAACGAGACAGTATCGACTTGAACAGACGTTGACCAATGGTGATTAAAAACAGTAGAATAGTGATTCCTATGATTAAAGCATAAACCTGTGTAATAAAAAAAAGGTTTGGACTTATTTCCAGTGTATTCGAAATTACAGCAAGGCTTGCAGTTCCTCCCGTAAATGCACCGATCATCATCCCCGGAATTTTCCATCCTTCGGGTATCGAATTCTTAAACAGGAAAAAGCAGGCGAAAACGCATGTTGTTAATGAGATAATTGCAATGATCGTTGATAAGAATCCCTTCTTCAGATTTTTTGGGTTGAACGAAAAAAGTAAAAGAGGTATCGACAAGGGTATTACTATGCTCAGTATTAAATTTTGGATTGACGCAATTTGGTTTACGATCAGATCGCTATGCCTGATTACACCCTGATCAAATAATTCAATGGCATCGGTTTCTTGAATAAATATTCTGCCCTTCAACAGGTTTCTAAAAGCGCTGCTTCCAGTTGGGATAATGCCGATATTGCCTGAAATGATCCCAATTAGATACGTTATGATAATAGCCCCAATTTTATTCAGTGTTTTAAATTTGTAACACAAATAAACGATGAATAAAGGGGTAAGGAAATAAAACAGAAATAAGGCAGAAGTTATCATGATTGAAAATTATCGTCAACAAAAATAACAATTAATGATTCTTTTTTTTGTTTAAAAGAGATTGAATCATTCTGTTTTTTGTGGTTTTGTTTTTCATGCTGAAAAGGATCACAAGCATGATGCCCAGAATTATTAGGCCAATGCTGATGAAGATAGAATTGGATTTAGAAGTTCCGGAAAATAGAAGTTCCGGAAAATTATCAGCAGAGGAAGCCGAAAAAAGTACGATGATGTTGTTGATTGAATGGGCGATAATACAAAGTGGAAGTGAACGGCTGCGAACCATTAACCATCCAAGAAACAGTCCCAGAAAAAAGGTATAGGTCATTTGCCAGGGGTTGAGGTGAAAGAGAGAGAAGAGGAGGGCTGAAACAAGAATGGCATACGTGCTTTTATAATTCTTCATCAACCCGTGCATGATGATACCCCTGAAAAGTGACTCTTCAATGATAGGGGCTAAAATGGCAACTTTAAAAAAAGCGCCCCAAAAACCAAACCTATTATTGAAAATACGACCAAACAATTCCCAGAACCAGGGTGGGGCAGGAATGATTTTTTCAACGATAATATTCAATAATCCAACTAAATATTGAAGTCCCGGAAGCAGTACTACTATCGGAATGATCAACAATAAATTGAAATACCTTAGCGCAAATACTTCAGAAATTTTAGTTTGAGCTTTTCTGAATCCATAAATGAAAATGAAAATGGTAATAGCGAAATTTGAAATGAAACTGATCCACGGGTTCGATAGTAAGTTGGTGTCATGTTGATAATCGTACATTGCCAGCGGAAAGTCGATCAGCGTTTGTAAAAAAACATACAGTACAATCAGGTGAACAGCTTCAAATGTTGTTGGATAATATGTTTGCCGAAAATTTTGCATGAGGCTAAAATAAACCATTTAAAGGAAAAATATCTACAAAGAACAGATGAAACAATCATTTTTATAAAGAGTTCAAATTTGGTAAACATGAAGTTTGTCAAAATATGTTTGCCAAGTTCTCTTTTAAAAACAGGAATTCTGAGTAAAAGTTATTGCCCCTTTGTTCTAAGACTTTTACTTTTTTTACTTTTGAAGAATCCTAATTTAAAGATATCAGAATGCAAGTTGAGCAAGTTGAAAATTTCCCAATCGATGACGATTCACAAGCTGTTATTGATTACATGTACCAGATTATTCCAACCACAATGACCCTTCCTGATGGAACAATAACTGAAGTCCCCGAATCGGGTAATATTGGATTGCTGGCTAGCGGTTATAAAGGAATTATTGCATGGCGCAAGAGAAGGGAAGAAGTACATGGTTCGAGGTTTTTTTCACCCTTTATGGAAGGTTTGGAAAAACTCAAAAGAGCGGAGGATAAGAACGATGAATAAGCCTTCTGGAAAAGTCTTACTCATTGGCTGGGATGCTGCTGATTGGTTGATCATAAATCGGTTGTTGGATCAAGGTGAGATGCCGGCTTTAAAAGGCTTGATCGAAAATGGAGTGATGGGCAACATCACCACGCTCGATCCGCCTTTATCGCCAATGCTTTGGACCAGTATTGCTACAGGGAAACATGCCGATAAGCATGGAATACTTGGTTTTGCTGAACCAACTCCTGACCATTCAGCGATAAGACCCATTTCAACTTCATCGCGAAAAGTTAAAGCTATTTGGAATATACTCACTCAAAATAATTACAGAACACATGTTGTTAACTGGTGGCCTTCATACCCTGCCGAACCGGTAAATGGAATATTTGTATCTGATGTGTTTCCAAAAGTCAGCTCCATTGACATGAATGACAGGAAATTACCTGACGATTCTGTTCATCCGGCTGATTTGCAAAATCTGTTTTCTCATTTCAGGGTTCACCCGTTGGAATTATCGGTTTCTCAATTAGCTCCATTTATCCCTGCGCTTGAAAATGCTGACATTCCAATAAATAAAAAAATTGCAATATTAGCTGGTTACTTAGCTGAAGCGGCTACAATTCAGGCAGCTATAACATTGTCCATTGAACAGGAAGATTGGGATTTTGCTGCTGTTTATTGGGATACCATCGACCATTTATGCCATGGGTTTATAAATTATTCTCCTCCGCAAATGGAAGGAGTAAAAGATGAAGATTATGAATTGTACCAACATGTTGTTGATGGAGTTTATCGTTTGATGGATCTAATGCTTGCTCATCTTTTAAAATTAGCGGGCGAAGATTGTACCATTATTGTAACCTCCGACCATGGATTTCAATCGGGGAGCCTGCGCCAGTTTCATACTCCTGACGAGCCTTCCGGGCCAGCATCTCATCATCGAAATGTTGGTGTATTCTGTGCCAAAGGCCCGGGAATTAAAAAAGATGAAATTGTATATGGAGCCTCTCTCCTTGACATCACACCTACGATCCTGTCAATATTTGGGTTGCCAATTGGGGAAGACATGGATGGAAAACCTCTTGTTGAAATTTTCGAAAAGCCGGAACCGATAAAAACAATTCCTTCGTGGGAAAAAATCCCCGGAGAATGTGGTATGCTCCCCAATGAGAAGATGAATTTAAATACAGAACAATCGAACGAGGCCATTAAGCAACTCATTGCATTGGGTTACATTGAAGATCCCGGGCCGGATATTACAAAAGCAGTTGAAACCACAATTGATGATCTTGATTATAACCTCGCGGTAGTGTATTTTAGTACAAACCGAAAGTTCAGGGCGAAACCAATTCTTGAAAAATTGTTCGATAAATATCCCAATCAGGGTCGGTTCTTTTTCAAATTGGTCGATTGCTTTTTAGACGAAGGAGATATCGTATCTTCAGAAAATATCATTGAGAGATTCAAGTTGAGTGATGGAATAAAAACACTGAAACCCGAACAGATTGAGTTCATTAAGAGACGAAAAGTACCGGCGATTCTCACTGATGATGAAAAGGTTGTTTGGATTAAAGAAAATAAGCAAGATCCGCTTGTATGGGATATGCAGGCAAAGAATAATCTCATTCAATTGAGGATATTAGAAGCTGATTTGCTCTTTATTCAGGGCAAACCAAGAAAGGCGCTTCAAAAGTATAAAGATGTTGAAAAGGAAATTCCTCAAAGCAAAACATTCTATTTTCAAATGGGGAAAGCCTATTTGAAAACCAGAGAGTGGAAAGATGCTGAAAAAAAATTCGCGGATGTTTTACTTTTCGATCCCGATCACTCGAATGCTCATTTGGGATTGGGAATTTGTAAGTTTAACCGGGGCAAATTTGATGAAGCTCTTGAAGCTTTTCTTACTTCTGTCTCACTTGATTTTTATAACCAGATTTCCCACTTCAATATAGGGCGGACACTGAATGAAATGGGCGAATATGATAAAGCTGCGAATTCGTTTGAAATATCATTAAGGATTGATCCTAATTTTGGTATGGCCCGAAACGCATTGATCGATTTGTATGAAAACGTACTGATTGATCCGATCAAAGCAAATGCATACAGGCAAAAGACAGAGGAGTCCCTTCAATTGTATGGCGCTAAGTCCAACGGCGATGATTCCTTAATTATTAAGTCCAAACCCAAGATCTTTAGTTCCGATCCGGTTATCGTTGTTAGCGGGCTTCCTCGTTCTGGTACATCCATGATGATGCAAATGCTTGCGGCAGGGGGTCTGTCTGTTTTTACTGACAACGAACGAAAACCCGATGAAAGTAATCCGAACGGATATTTTGAACACGCGAAAGTGAAACAGTTGATCCGAAATAACCGGTGGCTGACAGAAGCAACAGGTAAGGTTGTTAAAATTGTTGTTCCGCTTCTGTATCAGATTCCTGCAGCATTAAATTATAAGGTTATTTTCATGATGCGCGATATGAACGAAATTGTTGAATCGCAACACAAAATGTTGGTAAATAATGGAAGAATGAACGAAAACAGGTATTCGATGGGGATTGAAATGACCTACAAGCTATATTTGGAACAGTTAGAAAGCTGGAGTTCAAAAAACAAGAACGTAGATATACTTCTTGTCAATTATCTCGACGCTATTAAAAATCCTGAGAGTACAGCCATCGAAATTAGCCGTTTTCTCAATGGTGAATTGGATTTGGAAAATATGATATCTGCTGTTCAACCCGAACTTTATCGAACAAAGAATTTATCTTAAAAATGATTGTTCTCACTGTTCTAAAGGCTTGAAAGCGAATAAATCAAAATGCAAGTTCTTGTTTGCTGTAAAAAATGAGTCAAATTGAATTGAAAATTAGGTGTATGATCTCTTATGCCGTGTTTTAATTGCATAAAATAAGAACATTAAGAATTATTAACTTTTGTGTTTCTAGTTTTGTTTAAATAAACATTTAAAATTATCTTCGTAAAAATTTATGTAAGACAGATGAAAGAGATTAAAAACAAAATCACTCGTTATTCAACTGCAGTAGGCGCTTTAATGGCTGTTTCCGGTGCGGCAATTGCCAGTCCCACGCCAGGTACCATCATGCTTAATCATACACCAAGTCCGTTGGGTTATGATGGAAATGCAATATTAGATCATAACGGCGACAGGGTTTATATTGATATGGACAATGACGGAACCCCTGATTTTTATGCAGAAATGACCCAAAGCGGGCCAATGTTAAACGCAAGGTTAGTTGCCTATAATTCATTTCTTAACCCATTAGTGGCTGGTGAATCAGGATCTACAATAATTAAGAAATATGTTTCGAATGAACAGATTGGGACATCCTTTGTTAATCCGTTAAGCTCAGGTGTTATTTCAAGTTATTCATCTTTAGGTGATGCCCAAGCTTCTGCTCTAGCCGAAACTCCAACACCACTGGGTGCTTCATTTGTTAATACAGGCGATCAGGGTTACATAGGTGTTAGTTTAGGAAATCCTGGTTCAGCCAAATATGGATGGATTCAAGTTGAAATTGGTACAAATACTCAAACAGTTGATTTTATTGCCTGCGCTCTCGAATCTCAGGCAAATTCTGCAATTCTTGCAGGAAGTTCGCAGCCTGTTCCAGTTCTGCCAATTGCTTCAGTTGCAGGCATGGGATTGATTGGATTGATGGCAGCCATGAAACGACGTAAAAAAGCAACCGTTTAAAACGGTAAAATCGCATATTTTTTTACTTAAAGTGATATCGGTTTAAGTAAAATAGTGAACAACGATTTGCGTATGCAGGTCGTTGTTTGTGTGATTAAGCATTTGGTAATGTGTTGTTTCAATTTGTTCGATTGTAATGGTGCCCTTGACGAATTTTTCCCAGTTGTATTTGATTCGTTCAAAATGTGAATCAGTTGACCTGATGTAAAGCATATCACCATCAAAGGGTTGGTGGTTAAACTGCCTGAAAAAACGAAGATGGGCAGCTTCTTCCATTGATAGGTTCGTCTTTCTTTCGAATTTTTTAATTTCGTGACCTGAAGAGAACAGGTAATAATGACAGATTGAAATATGCCACAAGTTTATTTTTATTGTCTTCCATTCTTTTCGACGGATATTTTCCAAAAGCAACCTGTAATCGTTAACAATCAATCCCAGAATATTTATTTTCTTTTTGAAAGCTGGTGAGATATCAAGGTTGATAACACATTTTACCTTAACAGACTTGATCCTCGACGCAATTTCATAAGCTAATAATCCACCCATGCTGTAGCCATACAACGAAATCTCAGGAATTTTCAGTTGTTCAACTGCTTTAGTTGCCAGATCCATTAAATAGTCAAGCGGATAAAATCGTTTGTTTTCATCATCGACCAGGTTATAGGTAATTACATATAATCCATAATTTTCAGGATATGATTTTAATGCGAAACGGTAAGTGTCGGCACCACCTTTAACTGGTGGAACAAAAATAATTACCGGTGATTTGTCATCTCTCGAAACCCGAAGTGTATCAATACTAACAACTTTGAATTCGCCTTTGTGTATGTATTCTGTTAATTTGTCGAGGGTACGGTAACGAAAAAGAATGAAGTAGGGAAGTTTAATGCCCAGTTCGGTTCTCACACGTTCAAGCACCGTAACGGCCAGAATGGAATCTCCCCCAAGGTCGTTGAAAAAACAGTGATTGGGTGAAAGACGAGGCAGCTTCAATTCTTCCAGCCAAATGGTTTTTAGCTTTTGGTATACTGGGTCGTATTCAATTTGGCAGCTTTCACCTTTACCCAATAAAACAGAGTAGTCGAGCGGTTCGTCAGTTAGTTTTTTTCGGTCGGTTTTTCCTGTAAGTGTTTCAGGTAATTTTTCTTTCAGAACAAAAAATGCCGGGACCATATACGTGGGTAATTTTGAAATAACCCATTCTCTCAGTTCCTGAACCTTTACTTCTGATTTTGACTCACAGTAGGCAACCAACAGTGTTTCGGAAAAAGAATCGCCTTTATTTACAACCACCGCATCGTTGATTGAAGGATGGTTGAGCAGGCAATCTTCAATTTCGAGGATATCAACCCTGCTGCCTCTAACCTTAACCATGAAATCGTTGCGTCCCTGGTGATAGAGAAATCCATCCGCTGTAAGATAGCCGACATCACCTGTAAGGTAAGTAAGTAGGCCGGTTTCTGGATGTACAATGAATGACTTTTTTGTTGCTTCAGGATAGTTATAATATTCGGTTGCCATCAGTGCTGATGAAACGGTAATTTGTCCGGTTTGCCCAAAGGGAAGCTCGGATAGTGATTCATCAAGTATTTTTACAATAACACCTTTAGCAACTTTTCCTGCACTGATTTTTTCGGGAATAGCACCTTGGTGTCCGAAACAATTAAATGTAATCGTCCGGGTTTCACTCGTACCATAAAATTGATACAGTAAACATTCAGGCAACGTTACCTCCCGAAATAGCAAAATGTCTGAAGGTTGAACAGGTTCACCCACAAGAACTACTGATTTCAGTAATTCAAGTTTTTCTCCTTTTGTAAGAATTTGTACTAAGGCTCTGAAAGCAGAAACAGTCATTAGGGAGATGTTGATGGACTCTTCTCTGAGAAAATTTAAATAGGCGACGATTCCGTTTTTTCTTACATCAAAAAAACTGATTTTTGCCCCAGCATTAAGCGTGAAAAACATATTAATACTTGCCACAAATCCTAATGGCACGATCATGTCGTAATGGTCTCTCGATTTGGTTGTTGAAGTGCTTTGTCCTAAACTTATACGCTCGTGGTTGTGAATAACACCCTTGGGCGTTCCTGTAGAGCCGGATGTAAAAAACAGGATGGCGCCATCGGTTGGTGCTACATCAGGAATAGATTCAAAACTAACCGGTTCCGCATTTAAAAGCTCTTGATAGATTAATATTTTATCTGGGTTGAAAATTCTTGTGGTCTCGGGCAGCAATTCAGTACTGGTAATTATAAAATCAAAATCGCCAGTTTTACAAATCACTTCATTCCGATCTGATGGGGAGGAAGGATCAAGTATGGTATAACACAAACCTGCTGTTAACGTTGAAACAATCGCCGATAAAGCTTCGATCCCGTTTGGAAAAAACAAGGCAGCCTTTCTGTTTGGAAAATTATGATTGGAGCATGATTGATAAAACCGTTGCGCATTTTCAAGAAGCTGACCATAAGCAATTTTTCCAGTTGAATCTGTTGAAGCAATTAAATCGGGATTTTCTTTAGCAAATTCAAAGAAAGGCGATAGCAGGTTGTTTTTCATAGACGGTATTTAATTTGAGCTAAAAATATAGTTTTTCATGTTTCCAATTTTATCATAGTAGCTAATAATCGTTAGAAATTGTTCACCCTTTTTTTAACCTGAAAAAACGAATTCCTGAAAATATGGTGATAAGGATAAAACAAACAACCATAATCCAAAGCCATCCCGGAATGGATGCTTCACCGGCACCGGCATAAGAATGCATTCCTGTCAGGAAATAGTTCACACCAAAGAAGGTCATCAATATGGATGAAAAGGCCCAGAATGCAGCCATGTTAGTCCAAAATTCATTTTTAAGCGAAGGGATCAAACGTATATGACCAACAAACGCATAAATAAGTATACTGATTAAAGCCCAGGATTCCTTGGGATCCCAACCCCAGTAGCGCCCCCACGATTCGTTGGCCCAAATTGCGCCTAAAATCGTCCCGATGGTCATCAAATACAACCCAATAATCATTATTGACTGGAGCATTGCACTCATTTGTTCTGTCTTTTCGACAATTTGTTTGAAACTGGAAGGCGATGCCACAAGATATAGTACCATGTTCACCAGAGCCATCATCATAACCATGGCAAACAGTGCGTAAGATGAGGTTATTACAGCGACATGAATGCTTAGCCAATACGATTTCAAAACAGGGACAAGGTTTCCAATTTCTGGGTTTGCATTATTCATGCCCGCTACAAAGAGAAAGGTAAATGAAAGGATCAACGACAAAGCCAGTGTTACGGGTTGTTTTCGGCTCCCCATAAGACCTGCTAATAATACAATGCCCGAAAGGAAAATCATGACTTCATAGGAGTTGCTGATGGGGATGTATCCTCCAATATACCATCGCAAACCAATTCCTGATAGTATAATCAATAGCAATATTGCTGTTGTGATCTGAAAAGAAATGAACAGCCACTTCTTAAATTTTTCCCCGTTTAGTGTGAACACAAAGAAGAAGATTAGCATAGTAAATCCGGCTAGTCCTGCAATATTCTTAATCCGGTTGAAAATTTTAGAACGGTTGTAAATGAGTTCAGCCTTAATTTTTCCGGGTGTTAGCATGACTTCTGATCCAACAGATTCCTGATAGGTTTTCATGGCATTGAAATATCTGTTTACCTGAAAATATTCACCGCTTACTTCGGCTCGAGCCAATTCTGAAAGATAAAGTGTAAAGATGTGTTTAAGAAAGAGTGAATCTTCTGATGAAGAGGCATATTGAAAAGCATCAAACGGTGTATGCCATTTATTATTTTCAACTCCTTTTACCGGGAAAATGTTTAATTCTTCACCCATTAAAAAGGAGTGAAAGATATTGGCCTTTTCATCGAGTTGAACCAGCGCTTTATCAGTTTTATTCCTCGAATTCTGGGGTTTCCTAAAAACAGAGTTGACAGGCTCACCCAAAACATATTCGCCATGATCAGAAAAGAGCTCATTGTAAGAGATATGTTTTCTATCAATCTTTAGCATTTCTCTGATTTCACTACTACTTATTTTAATGATCGGTACATTTCTCCAATATTCAGGAAAAACAGTCATCGATAATACGATCTGGTCGGCTGATAATCCTTGCATCGACTCATTACCGTATATTTTACGCATGAATTCGTTGTTGTATGTGTTCATGGTTTTCATTCTTCCTCTTGAATCTTGTATCACCAGTTTGCCAAAATCTGAAGATAGTTCGTTGTTTACCACCATTGAATTGTCAATGGTGAGGCTAAAACCTAAAACCGGGGTTAAGATAAAAAGCAAGATAACGGGAATCGTTTTTAGTTTGGAAAGTTGGTTTCTGAAATAGGTTCCGGGCATAATCAACGAAGCCAATAACAAAATAATTACAAGTGAATAGCCGGTGTAGGTAAGAGGAGTGCCTATTGTATCTTTCGATGCAGTTAAAAAAGTTCCCTTTTCATCCTGATCGTATGACGTTTGAAAGAAACGCCAGCCACGGTATTTCAAAATGTGGTTCATGTAAATATGGTAATCGAAATTTTTGCCTTTCCCTGCATCTTCAACCTTCACATAACTTGAATAGGATGAGGGCGACTGAGAACCAGGATAACGTTCCAATTCAAAATTTTCGAGATACAAGTCGAATGGAAGCTCAATTTGCTTATTATCAGCTGTTAAAACGATGTTTGTTTTTTCTCCCTCACGAATATAGACTGAACCTTCCTTGCCGGTATAACGGGTAAAAAAGGCACCCACCATAATTAAAACAAAAGCCAGATGGAATAGGGGAACTGAAATTTTCTTCCACGAGAAACTCCGGAATAAAAACATGCTTCCCACAATATTTATGGTTAATAGAAAAAGGACCAATTCGAACCATTTCGCATGATATACAATGCCCCAGGCACTTTCTGTACCTGCGGCAGATTCTATAAATGTTGCTGAAATAATCGCTATGACAACAATTGACAATAATATGATTGTTGTTTTAAATCCAAACAGTATATTTTTCATAATCACCTGATTTATGTTAAGGGTTCAATCAACCTTGGTTTTTTCAACAAATAAAAATACATTAAGTTCTTTCATGAATTCCATATTTTAGGATTTATGGCTATCTTTTTTCTCTTCTTTTGAAAAACTGAATGCATTTTTTCGATCGGTATTCCAACTCATGTTTTGATCTATCGTCCAGGCATAGAACCATAATGCATCCATTTGTATCCAATCAATTCCAAGTTTGAAAAGTGATTCCCTGCTTTTCTTTAAAAGAATTAATTTTACAAAATGCCTCAGGGCAAGTGTCGAATTTTCATTGATTTTTTAGATTTTCTAAACATGAATAACAATTATCTCATCGCAATTTTCTTGGTTTGCTTTACGCTATCATCTTCGTTCAAGCCGGTTGAAAAAAAGTCATCACTCATTCATTCTGAAGAATACAATTGGAAAAGTGTCCAACTAGTTGGTGGCGGTTTTGTCGATGGCATCGTTTTTCACCCTACAGAAAAGGATTTACGCTATGCCCGCACCGATATGGGTGGAGCGTATCGTTGGAACGAAGGTGAAAAATGCTGGATTCCACTCCTTGATTGGCTTTCATACGAAGACCGCAACCTGATGGGAGTTGAAAGCATCGCGCTCGATCCTCAAGATCCCAATAAATTGTATCTCTCCTGCGGAACATATACATCGCCACAAGTGCCAAACGGAGCAGTTCTTATCTCTTCCGACCGGGGAAAAACCTTTGAACGTGTCAATATGCCTTTCAAAATGGGTGGAAATGAAAATGGTCGTGGCAATGGCGAACGAATGGCTGTTGATCCCAAAAACGGGAATGTTCTTTTCCTCGGAACCCGGAACGACGGGCTTTGGAAAAGCTCGGATGCTGGTAAAAGCTGGAATCAGGTGAAGAGTTTTCCCGATGCTACGGAAGCAATGCCTCCTGGTTTGGATGAACGCCAGAAACGAATGTGGGGATGGAATAAAGGCAGCGGGATTATGGTGGTAGTTTTTGATCCGGCTTCAGCAAATGATAATGGATGCAAAACCATTTATGCTGGAGTCTCGTTGATGAACCGCGAAAACCTATTCCGTTCAACTGATGGTGGTGAAACCTGGCAGGCAGTTCCGGGTCAACCAGCCCAATATCGTCCAACCCATGCCATATTAGCATCTAGCGGAATGCTTTACATTTCGTATGGTGATAATGCCGGACCGGGCCGAATGAGCAATGGCGGAGTATGGAAATTAAATATCAAAACCGGGGAGTGGACCGATATTACCCCCGACAAACCCGATCAAACCAAACCGTTTGGGTATGCTGCTATTGCTGTTGATGCTTCAAACCCGGAAGTAATAATTGCCAGCACCCATTACCGTCCGGGTGAAGTAGTGGGTGATGAAATTTTCCGTTCTGTCGATGGCGGTAAAACATGGAAAGCTATTTTTGCCAATGGAACAAAATACGATTACTCAAAAGCGCCTTATGTGCAGCACACCGGCGTTCACTGGATGTTCGATATTGAAATCAATCCTTTCAATCCTGATCATGCGCTGTTTACAACCGGTTTTGGGGGTTTTGAAACATTCAACCTGACCAATGTAGATAAAGAAGAAAAAACAAACTGGAGCGTTTACACTACAGGAATTGAAGAGACCGTGCCGCTTGAATTGTGCAGCCCGCCAGCTGGCGCCCACCTTCTGACCGGAATTGGCGATTACGGTGGTTTTGCGCATTGGAACCTCGATGGCCCATCGCCCGATGGCAACTTCGAAAATCCTCATTTTGGTAATACCGATGGAATAACCTGTGCAGAGCTTAAGCCCGAAATTGTCGTACGGGTTGGTGTTTGCTCCGGGAACAAGGGATGTGGGAACATTGGATATTCTCTCGACTTTGGAAAAACATGGCAGCCGGCAAAAGAACCCGTCGAAAACAGCCGTCACGGACATATTGCCGTTTCTGCAAACGGGGATACCTGGATTTGGACTCCCGAACGTCAAAAACCATATTACACCAAAGATAAAGGAGCTACATGGAATGTCGTTGAACCATTGAAAGAGAATACCCGCGTAGTTGCCGACCGGGTAAATCCATTGAAATTTTATGCTATCGATTTGTACGAAGGGAACTTATTTACAAGCATTGATGGTGGTATAAGCTTCGAATCAGCGCCATTGAATTTGGCAAAAGGAAAAGTTATTCCACAAACAGAACGTGGCGATGGACGTGGCGGGCAAGACCGTATTTACACTACTCCCGGTATCGAAAACGACTTATGGATCGCTGCTTTTGATGGTTTATACCATTCAGCAAAAAAGGAAGAAGCCTTTAAACTTCAACCAAAAGTATCCGAAATTCACGGATTTGGATTTGGGAAAGCCGCGCCCGGCGAAGATTATCCTGCTCTTTACCTGATTGGAATAGTAGACGGAATCCGCGGAATATATCGCTCAACAGACAAAGCAAAAAGCTGGGTTCGCATCAACGATGATCAACACCAGTGGGGTTTGTTATTACATATAACCGGTGATCCTAAAAAATATGGCCGAGTCTATGTTGGATCACATGGTCGTGGTGCATTGTATGGCGACCCAAAATGAAAATTAAGTTTCAATCCAAAAATGGTTAAGTTTCCATCAAGGCTGTTTTCAATTTAAAACAAAATCGAGGATAAAAGGTACGCTTCATTATTATTTTGGCAAAAAAAGCTTCGAAATGATGATTTGCTCCTTTTTTTATGGAACAATTAATGATTGTTTACATAAACATTTTGTAATTTTCGAGCCTCAAATTTAAACCATAACAAACCTAAACCTTACTTCGTATGTTCGATTGGTCTCTAATCCTAACTTTACTGCCCATTGTAGTAATTCTTGTGATGCTGATTGTATTTAAAAAAGCGGCTGATATCAGTGGTATCGTTGGTTGGGCAGCCATAGCCCTTGTCGCCTTTTTCTTTTTCAAAACCTCTGTTGAAGTCATACTCCGGTCGACCGGAGCGGGTTTAATCCGTTCCATGTCCGTTTCGATGATTGTTGCAACGTCGTTGTTGCAAATGGCCTTTATGGAGAAAACAGGCGCATTGAAACGGATTATCATCTTTGTAAAAACAATAGCCAGCGACAACCGGGCAGTTCAGATCATGCTGATCAATATTGGTTTTGGTACGTTGATGGTTTCGGTAGGTGCCACACCGGTTTCATTATTGCCCCCAATCCTTATCGCGATGGGTTATTCAACGTATGTTGCCATTGCCCTACCAGCAGTTGGGTACGATTCACTTTGTACGTATGCTTTGCTTGGCGCCCCAATTGTGGTTTTTGTCGATTTGGCCAATAACTTTCTGGGCGTTGGAAATGAAATCAGCCTTCACCAGGCCGGGTCAATTTTCTTTATGTTTCTTCCGGTAGTTTCCACGTTGATTGGCTTTTGCATGTTGTGGATCGTTGGAAAATGGAAAGCCATTAAAGAGGGTTGGTTTGTTTGCTTGCTAACAGGTTTCACCATTGGAGTTGTGGCTTATTTCACCAATCAATACGATAACCTGGTGGTTCTTACAGGTGTTGCCTGCGGAATAGCCGTTATTCTTGTAATGTCAGGTTATTTGAAATTAACCGGAAAACCAATAATTGACCGTAGCCGTCTTACGCCTGAAGAACTAAAATATGAAAAGGAATACCCTCTTTGGAAAGCATTGATGCCATGGATTTTGCTGATTGTGATGATCCTTGCATTGAACCTGCCCAAAGATGTATTTAACTTCCTGTACAGAACAATGAAGCTCCCAATAACCGGACTTACCGCCAATGGCAGCCCGCTCGATACCCGTGCTTTGTGGCAGGCTTATACCTGGATCTTTGTAAGCATTATTGTGGCGATACCGTTTATGAAACCTACCAAACAGCAGTTGAAAGATACCTGGAAAATTTGGTTAAAACGGGCGCCCCGTCCGGTTTTTGCGGCAGCAATTTTCTTTGCCATTGGCGAGATTATGAACATGGCGGGCTTCAGCATGGCCACCATGAAATTTGAAACTGCAAGTATGGTCAAGGTATTGGCTGATAGTTCCGCCCAGTTCTTCCAACAGGCTTACGGAGGTATTGTTACATTCATCGGGTTGTTCGGAGGTTTTATTACTGGCAGCGAGGCATCGACCATTGCGATGTTCTCGAAATATGCACTATCTACCGCAAAAAATCTTGGACTCTCTACCGACGGTATGTTGATTATTGCCGCCGGTTTGGCCTTTGGTGGCGGATTGGCCAGCGTTATTTCACCTGCCAAGTTGCAGAATGCCGCCGCCGCTATCGACAAAATAGGTGAAGAGAACAAAGTTATTAAAATCGCCTTTGTCTTTTCGTTGATCTTAACAGCTGTAACTTCGGTGTTTGTATTTGTGCTTTTGGGAATGAAAGGGATGTAAAACGCTGAATGGTCTTGCAGACGCTGTCAGGTTGGTTAGATGACAAAGCTTATCGGAAGGTGAATCAGTGAGAAATGTGATTGATTAGGCAACTTTATTCCTGTTGATCACTTCAACACCCTTTTCCAGTAACCTATTTAGGAACTATTGACCCGTTCAACAGGTTTTTAACGCCAATGATTTCATCAATGCTATCCCAAAAAACAAAATGCCCCCTAATCTTGAAATTCTCACGAACAGCTTTATCTGCATTTAATAGTTTTGGAACCCAGGCAACAGGGATGGATATCACCCTATTATCTGTAAGTTGAAACGAAATATCATCGGAAGAAAAAACAATGTTTCTAAATGTTGGCAGTTCTGAAAAACTGTTTTTATCGATGCTTCGTTTTATACTCTTTTTTACTGGTGCTTTTACAGTGTTCATCCCACGCTTTTTTAATTAATTGAAAATTTTCGATGACGATACGCCTTAGATTCAATAATTCAGCTTTTGAAAAACCATTATTATCGGCCAAAAAAATCACAAATTCTTCCTTTAACCAATACTTACACTCCTTTCTGCCGTCTACAATATGAATGTGAGGGGGTTCGTTACAGTCGTAGCTGGTAAAAAAGAAAATGATAGAACCAATTCTAAGAACTGTTGGCATACAAATATTTTGATGTAAAATTACTATTTTTCTTTACTGTTCAGTTACTTTCCTCAAAACTCATTTTTTGATTTTAAATTCTAAAATCCAACCCACTTCCCACACTTAGCGCTTTCAAAAATAGCATCAATCACCCGCATGTTGCCAATAGCATCGCTTAATGGTGTTGGAACCGGAAGACCGTTCAGTATGGAGTTTGCAAACTGCTCCGCTTGTAAGGTATATTGATCGACTGCTTCGAAAAGAAAATCTTCCGAACCCTCGTTGGTTACAAGGGTGATCTTTGTTGGACGGTCATTTGGAGCATTTACGGGGATTTCGACCTCGATTCGTCCGGTTGTGCCCGAAATTTCAGCATATTGCCCATTCATTAACTGGGTTGAACAGGTGAACGATGAGGTTTGCCCATGTGAAAAGTCGAGCATGCCTGAAGTAATCCGGTCGATTTGCATTTGCGGGTCACGGTCAATCAAACCTACCACACGGGCAGGCTCTTTACCGAAAATGAAACGGGGAAAAGAGATGCAATAACATCCTATGTCCATCAAAGCGCCGCCACCAATATCCGAGCGGTTCCGAATGTTTTCTGGATTGTTGTTGAAATAAGAAAAAACGGAGTGAATTGTTTTAACCTCGCCAATAGCGCCTTCTTCAACCAATTGTTTTACCTTTTGCCATTGCGGGTGAAAACGGTACATGAAAGCTTCCATCACTTTCAACTGTGGATATTTTTCCATTTCCTTTTTCAGCGTTAATGCTTCTTCGCTATTGAGTGCGATTGGTTTTTCGCAAAGCACATGTTTCCCGGCTTCGAGGGCTTTAACGGTGTACGGTACGTGCAGGTGATTGGGCAGCGGAATGTAAACAGCATCAATATATGGGTCATTCAACAGCTCTTCATAACTGCCAAAAGCCTTCGGAATTCCCAATTCAACTGCCGCAGCTTTTGCCTGTTCAATTGAACGTGAAGAGATTGCCACCACCTCACAATTTTCACCTTTTTGAATGGCCGGAATTACCTTCACCGTTCCGATTTTTGCCGTGCTTAATATTCCCCAACGTAATTTCATATCCTTCACTTTTGACTATTCAACATGGCACAATTTACCAAAACAAATTAAAATGTGTTTGAAATGTTTCAGTATTTTTAGGGCTGTTTAAACTGACTGGAATATGGATCTTACATCGCAGGCGATAATCAACATCCTGATCATTTTTATACTGTTACTTTTTACTATCCTGCTTTTTAACGTAGGACGGCACTCCCGTTCAAACGTCTATCTGGGGGTTTATTTTATAAGCCAGATTGTTGTATTGTTTAATATGTCTTTTCATTTTTTTCCGCTGTTTATATATTGCTTGCTTCAGTCGATTGTTTTTTCCTGGGGAGCCTTTTATTACCTGTTTGTTTCATCACTACTCAACCCGAAGTTAAAGTTTAAACCTGTTTATTTGTGGCATTTTATTTCAGTTCCAATTGGCGCATTTCTGCTCCTTGTTTTTTTATATCCACCGGTCAGGTTATTTTTTATGGGATATTCCCCGGCACTGGGCCGAAATAGTAAGGTAATGCAGGATTTGCTTTTCAACGGACTGATTATTGGTTATAACATTGCTACCGTAGTGAAGTATTACCAATATAAGACAAGTGTAAAGAACGGTTTACAATTGAAGAGCCAGGTGCAACCTGTTTGGATCAATCTTTCGATATGGGGTTTTGTAGCATCCTGTTTCTTTAGTCAAATAGGGAACCATCTGAACAGAATAATGCCATCTGAACATTTTAGTTGGACGATTATCGGGCTGACTGCATTTCTGATTTATTTCTGTATCCTTTTTTATGTAGCCGTAGCAAGCAGAACTTTAACTGAGAGGTTTGAAAGCAAAGAGAAGTATAAAAACTCAACACTTAGCGAAACTGACGCAATGAAATTGCTTTTGAAACTGGATGAATTCATGGACAATCATAAGCCATTCACCAATCCGGATCTGAAATTAAAGGATATGTCGGCTCTGATGAAAACTTCAGAAAGGAATCTCTCTCAAATTGTAAACACTCATAAAAATCAGAATTTCTCCGATTACATCAATTCATACCGTGTAAAATATGCGATGAAATTGCTTGCGGATCCTGCGTTGAATGAAAAAACAATTCTCTGGATACTATTCGAGGCCGGGTTCAATTCAAAAACAACATTCAATAATACCTTCAAAAAAGTAGCGGGTTGTACTCCAGCTGAATATCGCAAGAGACATTCTATCTAAAAATAAACTGATTCAAAAACTTATCGTCACTTTCTCAATCTTACAGTATTTTCAGTTTTTCACTTTCTCAGTTTTTCAGTATTTCTCAAAAGTAGGTTCCGTTTCACGATCCTGAACCTTTTCATCAATCATTTCCCATTTTTTTGTGGCTACAAACTTTTAAATATTTATGCCATGAAAAACATTTTTACATTAGTAATGAAAAGGGTATTTTCTGTTTTAGCAGGGATACTATTCCCAATGTTGGCTATTTGCCAAATACCATCAGAATTTTTAGCCTGGAAATTCAGTTCGGGTGGAATCCACTCCGCACCATTGATTGTTGATTCCGTCGCATTCATTGGCGATATGAATGGGAAATTTTCAGCTCTGAATGCCAACACTGGTGCAGAGATGTGGAATTATAAAGCCGCCAATTACATCGCTTCAAATGCTGCATACAAAGAAGGGGTTGTCGTTTTTGAAGCAGGTGATCGCCTACATGGATTAAATGCCCTGACTGGTGAACTTCTTTGGAGTTTTAAGTCGACAGACAAAATTCCGACAACCGGATTCGATACCGGTTGGCATCATTCATCGCCGGTAATTGAGGGTAACACTGCCTATTATGGTGATGAATGGGGCAACATGAACGGGGTGAACATTACAACGGGTGTGCTTGATTTTCAGTACCAAACCCCGTTTAAATACGACACATTATCGAACTATAACATTCGATCGACTCCGGCAATTCAGGATGGTGTTATTTATTTTGGGGACCATGGAGCCCATTTATATGCCATATCGCTTACCGATAAAAGTAAAAAATGGATACACAAAATGGATTCTCCACATTGGGACGGGTCAATTGTTTCTGAAATTGTGATCAAAGATAACGTGATCTATTGTGGCGGCTACAATAGCACTTTCAGCCCAATTGACCTCGTTACAGGTGAACCGTTATGGCAGTTTTCCGATTGGGATACGTTTTTGCCTTCAACCCCTGTGTTTTATGAGGACAATGTCATTATAGGTACTACAATAAATTCGAACCACATTTATGCATTGAAAAAGTCGACTGGAGAAAAAAGTTGGGAAATTAAAGCGAAAGGAATATTCTTCGTCAAACCAATCATCATCCAGGACAGCATTTTGGTAATGAACAGCACCGACCCGTTTAGCGATAAATGGGGCATACTCTATTTTATAAACCTTGAGAAAGGTCAGATTATGAATGAAATCCATCTTGAAATTGCGACTGAATCATCACCGATCTTGTACGATGAGAAAATTATCATCGGTAAAAACGATGGTTTATATGCGATCAATTACAAACCATATCTGGGCGAATTAGGGCCGAGTCTTTTTAGTTTCGACAATTCTCCTGTAACGGATACAATCAATGCAAACGAGAAGTATGAGAAAAATTTTCCCCTGATTAATAACGGAAATTTCTGTGATACGATTGATATAACATTTGAAACAACGGGTGACGATTCGAGAAGCAATATTACTTATACAGAGAGGAAAAATTACCACGTCAGGCCCACGCAGAAAGTTGATATCACGCTGAAGTCGAAAAAAGATAAACTGGTGCCCGGCGATTACACCATTAAAATGACTATTCGTTCAAAAAGGCAAGCTAGAGATCCTTTGTTTGAAAAGATTGTATATCTGACTGTAACAAGCCCGGCGGGCACGAGCGATATGTTAAGGAACAAGTGTATTACAACTCCAAACCCATTTACAGATCATGTGCAGTTCAATTTGGGATTTGTTCCCCGGTCAGAAACCAACCTGATAGTCAGTTCTGCCGACGGGAAAAGGGTTTTTTCGAATTCGTTTAATCCTACCGAGAAACAAAATTTTGTTGAATGGAATGGTTGTGATAATCAAGGAAGACCTGTTCCAATGGGACTTTATATCTACCAACTCAAATCAGACGACGTAATTTCTACAGGAAAGCTTCTGAAGAATCAATAAGTTCGAAGATCAATCAGTATTTTTAATTTGGCTAAATAAAGGGTGTTCCAGTAATTGGGCACCTTTTTTCTTGATTCAATTCGTCTCGTCGATTGACAGGCTAAAGGAAAAGTGAGAATTATTTTTCCATTGAATACTTCTTAATTACCAGATACTTCAATTCGGTATTACCCACGTTGCTAATCCCGTGTTCTATCCCCGACGGGCAATAAAAACTGGCATACGGATGGGCAACTACCGAATCACCGTTGAGGTAAAACTGTGCTGTTCCTTCCAAAACGAAGAAGAATTCATCTTCAAGGTGTTTATGGGGTGCATGGGTCGCATCATGAGGTTTGACCACACTCAATTTCAACGTCTGCCCGTCAATAAAATTTTTGTCGGCAAACCAGTATTGATAACCGGCACTTGTTTTCACGGTATCCTTAAATGAAAACTGATTCACACATTTTTCAAGGGTCCATTGTTGCGTTTCCTTTTGTGGCAGAGCTCCCTGAACATGCAATGAATAAATCATCATTGAAGCAAGAACTCCTGTCAGTAATATTATCCTGAATATGGTATTCGATTTGTTCATTCCTTAAAATTACAAATTATTCTTTCCAAACCGTAACCCCCGCCGGTTTTAAGGTTTTATCGCCGATAATAATCGTTGCTCCATTTGGAATTTCAAGTTGATAATCATCGGAACTGTAATTAACTGCTACCCAAAAACCATCACGCCAGTTCACAAAAACACCTTCGGGATAATTGGTTGTTTTCAATCCTTTTGCAGCCATCAAACCCCTCAGTATTTCCTTTTCCATTTGACTGTTTTCAGTATCAACCCCAATGTATGTAACCGTTCCTTTGCCCAATTTGCGTGTGGTAACGGCGGTTTTTCCTGCATAAAACTGATCAGAATAGGTAGCTTTTGAGAATTCCGGGTTGAACGGTTCCATCAAATCGCCCCATTTGTTCCAGGTATAAGTTTTCCCGTCCATTGCAATGGTTGCGTTTCTGTTTCCGGGCAACATATCATAAGCTGTATTTTTTGCCCCGATCAAATCGTAAATTGGTGCGCCCCAACCTGCTTCCCAGAAATGACCTTCGCGTGTTTTGGTAGCAGTACGGCAGGTTATGATCAGATCGCCACCCTGTTCGGCATATTCTTTCCACTTATGAACCAAACCAGAGTCGACGGCCTGATAAGCGGGAACAATCAGTATATGGTATTTGGTGAAGTCATCTTTTTCAGAAATATAATCGACTGGCGCACCCAACGATTTCAACAACTGATGGTATTTCAGCGTGTGTGACCAGATATTCCAGTTGCCGTTTTGAGGCTGGCGGTTGTGGTCCCACATATTTTCATGACTCCATAATATGGCAGATGCTTTGGCCGCATAATCCTGAGGTATTACCGCATTTTTGTCAAATAGTTTTTGGAGTTCTTTTGTCTCCTTGTTAAACTGCATGTATTCCTTACCACCTTGTGACGGGGTTACCCCATCGTTTTGAATCATGGCAGCATGGTATTGTTCAACCCCGTACAAAATCTGGCGATAGCGGTACGAACTGGCGAAACGCGCCCCGGCACCAAAACATTGCCAAAGCCACATGCGAACCGTGCCAGGCATAAGCAGCGGATTTGGATTTCCCCAGTTTACCTGTCCGGGCTGAATCTCCATTACACCTGTTACTCCATTGATCGGGCGGAAATAGTCGTTTGCCAGTAATAACCGGGTGTGATCGCCCATTCTGAAACCCATTTCTCCCAGATTGGCTGAACCACCGTTTGGATAGGATGTGAAAGCCGGAAAATCGAGATGATTAGACAATCGAGGATCGGCATTATTGGCAACAGCTACGTAGTTGGTGGTAATGAATTGGGTAGGTGAAATATATTTTCGCAGGATATCGGCTTGTTCATTTAAAAACGATGCCTCAATTTCAGCAGTAAAGCGTTTAAAATCGAGCAACGCATGAGGGTTATTTCCCCACCAACCAACAGTGCTGGTATTGTGTATTTTTATTTCGTCGAAATTGCTATATCGGATACTCCAGAATGCGGCCCCCCAGGCTTCGTTCAGTTTGTCGATGGTTTGATATTTCTTTTCAATCCAATTGCGAAAAGCCTCCTGTGCCGATGGACTGTAATCTTCTTTAGCTTCAGGTTCATTATCGAGCTGCCAGCCCCAAATTGCCGGATTATTTCCGTAATGTTTAGCCATTGCTTCAGCCATCTTTGCTGATAATTCCCTGAATTTAGGGTTGACCAGCGAATTATTCTGTCGCGACCCGTGCTCACCTCTCTGGTAATTGCTGTTCATGACGTATGTTTCGGGATATTTAATTCCCATCCAAACAGGGGTTGTGGCGGTAGGCGTGCAAAGCATCACCTTTAAACCATGTTTCGAAGCAAGAGCGACAGCTTTATCAAGCCAACCGAAATCATACTTTCCCTCTTCGGGTTCAAGAAAAGCCCAGGCAAACTCTGCTATATGGACATACTCAAAACCCATGTCGGCTATATTTTTGAAGTCACGGTTCCACTGTGATTCAGGCCAATGTTCGGGATAATAGAAAGTACCCGTTGTTATCAGTTTTTCTTTTGGGAAAAAGCGGGAAGCATCTTGTCCGTTTACAACAAACGAGATTGAAAGGAATACGATAAAATACAGCAAAAAGTTTTTCATGATTTTGGTTGTTAATAAAACCTGTAATATTTCCAAAAGTAGGGATTCGCTTTCAATAGGGAATGTATCAAATGTCTCGGTTTATCGGTGAAGATGTTCAGGTGAAAGATTTATTTAAAAACAGGAAGTCTTGCATAAAACAGGATTAAAAAGCAGAATTTAACCATTCATGAACAATAATTGACTTCATATTTTAATAATAATTATAAATAAAAACACCTTTTTGTCAGTTTTCAATCCTTCACTTAATTTATATCATTTAATGAATTGAGTAAAAAGTATATAAATAGATGTTTTTGTCTTAATTTAAAAAAGTTAAGACAAGGAATTCCATCTTAAATCATTCTTACCAAGCGAACGAATTATCTTCATAAAGGTTTGCTTGAACAAATACAACCATATTTTTGTGACCTAATTTGGGAAAATTTAATTGTGGAAAAAATCAGTTAAAAAAATACATTCATGGATAATACGAAAAATAACGATGCTCTGGAATACCACAAAAGTGGAAGGCCAGGAAAAATTCAGGTAGTACCAACAAAACCTCATAGTACCCAGCGCGATCTGTCGTTGGCATACTCTCCGGGCGTGGCTATTCCTTGTCTCGAAATTGAAAAAGATCAACAGCTGGCGTATGATTATACAGCAAAAGGCAACCTTGTCGCTGTAATTTCAAACGGCACCGCTGTTCTCGGTTTAGGCGATATTGGCGCCCTGGCCGGAAAACCGGTAATGGAAGGCAAGGGCCTTCTTTTCAAAATTTTTGCTGACATCGACGTGTTCGACATTGAGGTGGATGAAAAAGACCCTGAAAAGTTCATTCAAGTAGTGAAAGCTATTGCCCCTACTTTTGGTGGAATTAATCTCGAAGACATTAAAGCGCCTGAGTGTTTCGAAATTGAAGAAAGGCTAAAAGCTGAACTCGACATACCGCTTATGCACGACGATCAACATGGTACAGCTATTATCTCTGGTGCAGCTCTTGTCAACGCTCTTGAGTTGGTAAACAAGAAAATTGGCGATGTACGCATTGTAGTGAATGGTGCAGGTGCAGCAGCAGTGGCTTGTTCCAATCTTTACATTAAGTTAGGTGCCAAAGCCGAAAATATCATTATGGCCGACAGTAAAGGGGTAATTTCTGTTCGCCGTACCGATTTAAATAGCCGTAAGAAGCCATTTGCAACAACATTCCCATGTAATACACTTGAAGAAGCAATGGTTGATGCCGATGTTTTCCTTGGCCTTTCGGTAAAAGATGTGCTTTCAAAAGAGATGGTTCAATCGATGGCTGAAAACCCGGTCGTATTTGCTCTTGCGAACCCTGATCCTGAGATCTCATACACCGAAGCAATGGCATCGCGTCCTGATATCATCTTTGCAACAGGCCGAAGCGACCATCCCAACCAGGTTAACAATGTATTGGGTTTCCCTTACATTTTCAGGGGTGCTCTCGATGTTCGTGCCTGTGCTATTAACGAAGAGATGAAGGTGGCTGCTGTTTATGCAATTGCAGAACTAGCCAAAAAACCGGTTCCCGATGTTGTAAATGCCGCTTACAACATGACCAACCTTAGTTTTGGACGTGAATACATCATTCCTAAACCGCTCGATCCGAGGTTGCTCCTAACCGTTGCACCAGCCGTGGCCAAAGCTGCCATTGAAAGTGGGGTAGCTCGCAAAACTGAAATGGATTGGGACCAATATGCCGATAACCTCCGCCAACGAATGGGATTAGATAATAAACTGATCCGTGGGTTAACCGACAAGGCAAAAGAGAACCCAAAACGTGTGGTATTTGCTGAAGCGAACCACATCAACATGTTGAAAGCCGCATCTGTTGCCCGTACCGAAGGGATTTGCATACCTGTACTTTTAGGAAACGAAGAACGGATTGCAAAAATTATCGCCGAAAATAATATTGAACTCGAAGGTGTCGAAATTGTAAACATGCGCCACGATAGGGAAGAAGCACGCCGTCAGAAATACGCCAAAATGCTTTCGAAAAAACGTGAGCGTGAAGGGATGACCTACGACGAAGCCAATGAGAAGATGTTCAACCGTAATTATTTCGGAATGATGATGGTTGAAGCTGGCGATGCCGATGCTTTCATTACCGGGGTTTATACCAAATTTGCCGATGCAATGAAACCGGCCATTGAAATTGTTGGTATGCGCGAAGGGTTACGCCACATTGCCGGCTTGAATATTGTTAACTCAAAGTTGGGTACTTTCTTCTTTGCCGATACCATGGTGAACAACCATCCATCAAAAGAAACATTGATTGATATTGCCGCCCTTACCTACGATTCCGTTAAATTTTTCAACGTAGACCCGGTAATGGCCATGCTTTCATACTCAAACTTTGGTGAACGTAGCGAAGGAAGCCCCGCCCTTGTTCACGATGCCATAGATTATTTGCATAAGAACCGCCCCGAAATCCAAATAGATGGCGAAATGCAGGTAAACTTTGCATTGGATAAAGAGTTGAGGCACGAAAAATTCCCGTTCTCAAAAATTGATGGTAAGGATGTGAATACACTCATCTTCCCGAACCTCAATTCGGCTTCAATTTCGCATAAACTGATGCTTGAAATTGGCAT
>Ga0209800_10000766_pt1 | contig 41668 bp, 38 predicted proteins | sample Higcelweek8metaG_FD_187174 | JGI IMG/M metagenome (GOLD analysis project Ga0209800, IMG submission 187174) | Freshwater pond sediment microbial communities from the University of Edinburgh, under environmental carbon perturbations - High... | ecosystem: Environmental > Aquatic > Freshwater >...
GGGTCAAAGGGTTTACTGATCTGGTTATGGTCATTGCCTGTGGGTTGCACAACTTGAGATTGAAATTCCGTCCGTGGAAAAAAATAACAATCCGAGACATGTAAAATCGATATAATGTCTAATATAGTTTTCCAGATAAGTAAATTGGCAAAAAATATTTTTTGGAACTATGCCGCCGTGGGGCTGAAGCCCTCGGCTAACCCATAAAGGAAGCCCCCTTAAGGGGGCTTGGGTAAAAATTAGCCCAGAGCTTCAGCTCAGGGCTGGATAAAAAGACTTTTCTGGAAATCTATATTTACAAGAAAGTCATCAGTGGCAGATACCTTACAAAAAAGGGGCGCAGAATGAACGCGCAATCACAAAGAAAAGAAAAAATGACACCACAGGAATATCTGGAGTTTGAAAGAACCACAGAAATCAGACATGAATATTTTGATGGTGAAATATTTGCAATGGTGGGGGCAAGCCTTAATCATAACCGGATTAATGGCAATATTTTGCAAAAATTGAAAAATCAGATTGAAGGCTCTTCATGCGATGCATTTTCAAGCGATATGAGAGTCAAGGTTGAAACAATAGGCAAATATACTTATCCTGATGTTGTGATTGTCTGCGGGGATATTAAGTTAGAAGATGAGAAGTTTGACACCTTGCTTAATCCTGTTGTCATCATTGAAATCCTTTCCGACTCCACCGAAGCCTATGACAGGGGAGATAAATTTACTCACTACCGGCTTATTCCTTCATTACAGGAATATCTCCTTGTGTCTCAAAAAAGAGGGCAGGTTGAAAAATATGTTCGGAGTGAAGACGGTAGCTGGATATATCTTTCATATGAGAACATTGAGCATACCGTGGTGATAATAGAGTCTGTCAAGTGTGAGTTGATGCTTTCAGATATCTATTACAGGGTGGAGTTTCAGGATTCTTGATACATGATCGCAGTATGACAGGCTATTATATTGTATAACTGCCATGCCTTGACAGAGCACAACGAAGAATGAAACCGTAGGGGGCACCCCCCCCCCCCTGTGGGTGCCCTCGCAAGGGGCAGGCACGGGGGAGCAGCCCCTACTTATAGATAAACCATTTAATAGGAATAATTAACCATGACCGATTTCAAGCCAAACTGCCTTCCGCTTCTTGTGGGAAGTCTGCCTATGGATAACCACCTTGAGGCCACCCACCTCATGCTACAATATACCCCGGAGATCCCTCTTTGGGTACAGCTGCCTCTCTACAGAGAGGAGGGTATGCTCTATCAGTTTCTACCCGGAATGCCAGGGCTTGAGATAAGGGGAGATGACTTTTATATTGATACCTCAACAGAGCGGTTTGAAGATGAGGTACTCTCATTTTATGAAGAGTATATGGCCATAGTTGAAGAGCCGGAAAAGATTCATGGATCAAGGTTTGCACTTACAGATAGAACTGCAAGGGGATTTTCGGTCTTTATGGAGACAGTAAAGTCCCTTCCCCATCTGCCACTTGCAGTCAAAGGGCAGGTTACAGGCCCGATCACCATGGGTATTGGCGTAAAGGATCAGGCTGGAAGGCTTCTCTTTTATGATGAGCGTATGAGAGATATTGTGACAAAACAGGTTGCCATGAGCGCTATGTGGCAGGTGGCAAAGCTCTCTGAACTCAACACCCCTAACAGGCCGATCATATTTTTTGATGAGCCCGGGGTTGTGGGGTTTGGCTCTTCAACATATATAAGCATCACCCGTGAACAGATCACAGAGTCACTCAAAGAGGGGATTGATGCTGTGCACCTGGCAGGAGGAGTTGCAGGGGTACACATCTGTGCCAATGGGGACTGGTCGCTGGCACTTGAATCCGGGGTGGATATCATAAACTTTGATGCCTACTCCTATTTTGACAGGCTTATCCTCTACAGGGAAGATCTTATGAGCTTTATTCTCAATGGCGGTATTCTGGCCTGGGGTATTGTGCCGACAGGCAACCCTGAGTATGTGGAAAGGGAAACCTTGGACTCTCTGTGGAGGCTCTGGAGTGGTCAGGTTCAGCAGCTTGAGTCGTTTGGTATCAGCCGTCAAAAGATCATCTCCCAGAGCCTTATCACACCAAGCTGCGGAACTGGATCGTTGAGCCTGGAACATGCCAAAAAGGTGCTCTCTCTTACCATGGCTCTATCGGAAAGGATTGTCTCATAGTGATAACCATTTACATGATTATCACTATTCTGATTTGCCTTGCATGCAGATCTTTTTTAGCGTAAAAAAATATAGATATCTGGAGACGAGATGCCAAAAATGAACGAGAAATATCTTCCTGATAGAAAGTTTCTGGAGTTCTGGGGCAACCTGTTTCTTAATGTTGCCAGAGGCCAGGAAAAGATGGAGCAGCTATCCTCTCTGATGAATATGGACTCCATTAACAAGATGGATCTCATCAATTTCAAAGAGATGGAGAAGCTGTTCAGGCAGAGTTATGGACTGCCTTCAGATGACTCTGGCAGAGCGCACCATAAGTCAGACCAAGCAGAGCGATTACAACTCCAGGAATCACTTGAAGCATTTCAGAACTCTTTTGCAAGATATATAACCATGTGGGGATGGGTTCCAAACAGAACCCATGAGGAGCTGAAAAAGAGCTATGAGACTTTACAAAACGATAATAACTCTTTGAAAAGGGATTATGATGCGCTAAAACAGAAGGCAGATCTCCAGGAGGAGCTTATCTCACAGCTGAGAGAACTTCTCAATGCAAAGGGGATGAGCCATATGGAGCTGTTCCAGCACATTCAGACCCTTACCCGGAGACAGACCAGCGAGTTTCAGAATCTGATGAACAGTTTACAGAATATTTTCAGATCTGGAGATGGGAAGGGGGCTGGAGATGGTAAAGAGGATAAATAGCAGAACTGTATGAGTTTAAAAAAAGATCAGTATATCAGAAGATCAGGGATAATAGAGAGTTGATAACAATCTAAAATAAGAGGTTTACCATGGGAGATAGTGCAGAAGATCCTTTAGGAGTTGAATCAATGATCAAGACCTGGACAGAATCGATGAATCATCTTATGGGAGATCCAGAGACCAGGGCAAAATTGTCTCAGATGCAGTTTCCTTTTTTTCAATCACCATTTAAGCCCCCCATAGAGTCTCCATTCCAACAACTGTTTCAGACTCTGTTCCAGAAAAATGGCGATGAATCAGCCAGCTCCCCATTTCAATCTGCTGACAGCTCAAAGAAAAAGAGAGGGAATAGCAAAGATCTGATGAGCGCCTTACTCAATGCAGTGAAAAACTGGCAGACCATGGCCAGTGCCATGTCATCGCCTGAATCTTTCACAGCACTGCTTAAAGGTATGGGGACCATGCCTGAAATGTTGATCAATTTTACCCACTCAACAATCTCAGGCATGACTGAGATGCAGCAGAAGATGGCTGCAAGCGCAAGCAGAATGGGGGAGTCTGTCAAAGCATACAATTTTGATAATATTGATGAAAATATTTTTAAAGCCTGGTCAGATATTTATGAAAAAGAGTTCAGAAAGTTTTTGCAGATTCCACAGCTTGGTCTGACAAGAGAGTACCAGGAGAAGATTAACAGCATGACCGATAAATTCAATATATGCCAGACCCATATGGCAGAGTTTCTCCGTCTCCTCTTTCTTCCATTTCAGCGTTCAGCAGCAGTGATGCAGGAGGAGATTCAAGCTCTTGCTGAGAGAGGGGAACTCTCTGAAGATCCTCAGTTTTACTACCAGAAGTGGGTAAAGGTGCTGGAAGGCCACTTCATGACCCTGTTCCAGACTCCAGAGTATATTGAAGCACTGACAAAGACCGTAGGTGCAATGAGTCAGTTTACAAGCTCAAAAGAGAGTGTGGTTGAGGATCTTCTGAGGAGTCTGCCAGTTGCCAGCCGGTCAGATCTTGATGATGTTGCAAGAGAACTTCATCAGCTTAAAAAAGAGATCCGTAACCTTAAAAAATCTATCACAACAGTTAAAGAGATGAGCTTGATACCAGCTATGCCATTAGAGTGATCAAAAAAGGTTTTCTTTTTTTAAAAAAAACAGGGGCTTACAAAAACAGTACTCATCTCATGTTTTACAAGCCAAAGAGATCAGGAGGTAAGATATGAAGCGATTTAAAGTCCCAATTGATCTTATCATGTCCAAGATGTCTGAAGATGCCACAAAGGCTCGTAACAGAGCAAGAAAGGCATCTGATGTGCTATTGTCAGATCTGAAAACTGAACTTGCTCAGACCCCTTATGAGGTTGTTTACCAGGAAGACCGTGTAAAACTGAAACATTACCACACAGGGAAGAAGATACAATATAAAACCCCTCTGCTTGTGGTCTATGCTCTGATCAACCGGGAGACAATGCTCGATCTTCAGCCTGGCAGAAGTGTTGTGGAGCGTTTTCTTGAGAGTGGAATTGATCTCTATATGATTGACTGGGGATACCCTACACGCAAGGATCGTTTTCTCGATTTTGATGACCATATCAATGGATATATGGATAATATTGTTGATTTCATCAGGGAAAAGAGCCATGTTCCAAAGGTCAACCTGATGGGCATATGCATGGGTGGAGCATTCAGTGTCATCTATGCCGCACTTCATCCTGAAAAGATCAGGAATCTGGTTACCACAGTCACTCCAACCAATTTCGATACCAATAAAGGGCTTCTGCACCTCTGGATGAAATATATAGATATTGATTCTGTGGTGGATACCTATGGTAACCTCTCTGCTGATGTCATGAATCTGGGGTTTCTGCTGCTTAACCCCGCCCGCCTTATGATTGATAAATATGTGGGGTTCATGGAGAACATGGATGATAAGGATTTTGTGGAAAACTTTATCCGCATGGAGAAGTGGATCTTTGACAGCCCTGATCTTCCAGGGGAGGTGTTCAGACAGTTTGCAAAGGATTGCTATCAGGAGAATAAACTGATTCAGAGCAGGCTTGAGGTGGGTGGCAAACTGGTTGATCTTGAGAAGATAACCATGCCGCTGCTCAATATTTATGGTAAATTTGACCATCTGGTACCACCTGAAGCGTGCAACCAGCTGGTCAAAAAAGTGGGCAGCAAAGACACTGAAGATCTCTGTTTGAATACTGGCCATATTGGTATCTATGTCAGCTCAAAATGCCAGGAGGCATTTGCCCCTAAAATCGCATCCTGGCTCAAAGAGAGGGATCTTGATATGGAAGAGAGAGAGTTTCATACAGAAAATCAGGAGTCTCATGCCAGACAGCGCTCTTCCTCTCCAGAGGAGAGAGGTGGAGCTTGCCCATGTAAAGAGGCTACTCAACCGCGTAAAGAGAGGGTGAGACAAAAGGTTGAAAAAACTCTGCCAGACTCTGTTGAGACCGGGAAAAAGAGGTACAGATCCAGCCCTCCAGCCAAACGCTCCACTTTCAATTAAAAAGAGAGATGCGGCCTGAAACTCAGAGAGTCAAACGTGGACTTCAGCCAGAAGGGCGAAAGAGAAACACAACTTATAGGAGATTGAAAGAGATGACACTCGAAACCGATTATTTTGATATATTCTGCAAACTCAGCAGAGCATTTGGCACAGTAGCAACTCAGAATGAACTGCTCAATCTCATTGTTGACAGTGCCATGACGGCAATGGATGGCAAAGCGGCATGTCTGTTTCTGTTTGATGAAAAAAAAGAGTTTTTTACACCTGTGGTACAGAAGGGGCTATCAGAAAACTATTTCCATGCAAGTCCAGTGAAGGCAATGGGTATTGTCAAGGCCATTGAGAAGGAGGGCCATCTTGTTTTCAAAGATGCTACAACAGATCCCCGCCTGGAACACCATGAAGCAAAAAAAGCTGAAGGGATCGCATCTCTGATCTCTGTCCCGGTACGGATGAAAAACCGCACTATAGGTATTCTCTCCCTTTACACCGCAAATCAGAGGGATTTTGGAGAGAGAGATATAGCTTTTCTTTGTGCTCTGGCAGATCAGGGAGGTGTTGCCATTCACAATAACCGTCTTCTGACAAGACTTGAAAAGAACGCTACGTTGTTTCTTGACGTGGCATCCTCCATCAACTCCACCCTGGATATTCAGGAAGTTCTTAAATACATGACAGAGAAGCTATCTGATACCTTTGACATGAGAGGTGCCACCATCCGGCTGTTCAATGAAGAGACCCAGTCCATGCAACTTATGGCCAGTCATGGATTGAGCGATGGTTTTCTGAAAACATTAATAGCAACCATCAACGACAATGGCACCTTCCGCATATTAAAAGGTGAAACTCGGATTGTCCATGATACTGATGCAGATCAGCTCGATGAGTTCAAGGATGCTATGGGAAAGGAGGGGATCAAATCCTGTATCTGCACGCCCATTATGGTATGCGATAAAGCGATCGGGATAATGGGTCTTTACAGCGAAGATCAGAGAAATTTTCCCAATGAGCTTTTGATGATGGTCGAGGCTCTTGGTCACCAGGGAGGGCTTGCCATCCAGAATGCCTCCATGTATCTGAAGCTGCAAGAGGATAAAGAGAATCTGGAAAAGGATGCCTGGAGCCACCGTTCCTGGTTCTGAATCATGGAGCGTAGTATCCACAGGGGTACCTATAACGTTTAACAGCCATCCGTTGCGCTGATAAGAGCATGGCGGCCATAATAGTTGTAAGCCTGGTCATCGTTTAACAGTTCATGCATGATTTAACCACCAGATCAGGGCTTCCAGTCAGAGTTGCTGCAATGGTTCTCTCCAGAAAGAGGGAGAGGCCATTGCCAGTATCTACCACACGGTCACTTATCTCAACTGTGACCTCTTTCCGGCTGGTGCCAGCCTTGACAGCCTGACTGATCACGCTTCTTTTCAGGTACTTCACTGCCCATGATTCAGCCCTCTCTATATCGTTGAACCCCTGGTTCCCAGCAACCCCTTCAACAACAAATCTGCCTGCACTGTCGGGCCTTATTACAACCTTCTGCCTGACCATGATATGGCTTGTTATTGCCCCTAATGCATTGGCAACATCGGCATCTGGCGGGATAATGACTCTGGCATTGAGGATCTCTCCTGCTAATGGAAGAAAGTAGTGGACAGGTGCTCCGATGCCAATTACCGGATGGCGGAACTCTGCTTTTATCTGATATCGTGAGTTTCTGGAGGGTTCAAGCATGCTTGCAATGAGATGCTTTGCCAGAGGGGAGTTCTCTATTTCACTTTCATTAATCTCATTCTTAGCAGCTCCATTTCTGTCAATACTCCTGGCATCTTTGAGAATAAGCTTCTTCAGGATCTCCAGAGCCACCCTCTTCTGCACTCTTTTCAACAGTTCATCAACAATTTCTGGAACAGTTGTTCTGTTGAATGATGCTATCATCTGTACCACTCTCCTTGCAGGCTCCTGCCCCCATTTTCTGAAATCTCCCCTGACATGGAGAAGATCTGTTGGAGTAAGACCGCACCTCTGCACAAGGCCGCTCTCTTCAAGCCGTTCCATTGGAAGAAAAAGGGGTGAAAGGCAGTTAAGAGCCGCAGCAAGCTCTTCTGGTGTGTGGGGACGGCTGCATAGCAATCTGTATATCTCTGCCTCCTGCTCTGTTGCTCTGAATGGAAATATGCGCTCTCTCTCTTCAAATGGAGAGCCACTCTCCATTGCAATAAACAGCACCTGCTCAAGATGGGTAAGAGGTCGTTGTTCCATGTGGAACAGTGCCTGATCCACCCCGGAGCTGTTGATCTCTCCTGCCCATACAAGAGGTGCAACACGCCTTGGGCCAATGGTAAGCTCCCCCCTCTTCCATCTGATGAGGCTGTCCCCTCCAAGCCCTGCTGTCCGCATATCCAGAGCTTTTACATGGGTGATAAATCCACCGACATGCGCACCGCTTTCACACACAGCAACCATATTTTCACAGATATCTGCGGTGTCAGTGGTTGTTCCACCCATGTCAACCACCATGGCATCACTTAAGCCGGTCAGCAGTTTTGCACCGGCAACACTTGCGGCAGGGCCTGAAAGAATGGTCTCCACAGGTCTCTCTCTGGCCATGCTGCCAGACATCAGTGTCCCATCGCCCTTGACAACCATAACCGGTGCCGCTATTCCCCTCTTTTCAAGAACCTGATCAATCTCTCTGAAGAATTTGACCATCCTTGGGATAATACGTGCGTTGAGCACTGCTGTCTGTGCCCTTACAACAAAATTTAACAGATCTGAGAGTTCATGGCCGCAGCAGACCACCATGCCACTCTCCTGTTCAATGATCTGTTTCACAAGAAGCTCATGGGCAGAATTGATGGAACCTCCAAATCCTGATACGGCAAATGCAGTGACGCTCTCCTGAGAAACCATCTCTCTTACAACCTTTATGACCTCATCCTGGTCAACAGGCTCAACCTCTTCGCCGCTTATGTTGATATTACCTTTTATATTACGTTTCGGGGTATGAGCTATAAGATCGTCTGAGACCACCCCTGCGCTGTTCATAAGGATAAGACCTGTTTTCTGCCCCTCACCCTCTACGATGGCATTTGTTGCAAGGGTGGTTGATACAGAGACCAGCTCTACCATGGAGAGGGTCTTACTCTCCAGACCTGAGAGAGCATTGTCAATACCAATGGAAAAATTCCACTTTGTGGTCAGAGCCTTATGTTTATCAGTTATTCTCTTCTCTTTGAAGTCATAGATCACCGCATCAGTATAGGTACCTCCTGCATCAATGCCAAGTCCATATCTGACAAGAGGCCCCCTGCCCTCTTCCATACTCTGTATGGATAGGCCACTACTTACTACATCATTGTGGATGAGACCTGCTCTGATCTTTTCCCCATTCGTGAATGGGGCTGAGTCCAGACTGTTTTTAAAGGGAGAGTATATGGTGCAGTGGCCTGGCGGAACAATCAAAATGGTATCGTCAGAGTAGTCCTGAGTCAAAAGAGTGCGCAGCAGAGAGCTATCTCCCTCAATTTTTTCATATTTCCACTTGTACCTCTCTGCCATCTTCTTTGCCTGCTGTGCATATTTTTCGCAATTACCAAGACCAGTATCAATAAAGGCAGCTCTCTGATAATTTTTCTGCCAGCTGCTGAAAAAATCAATAATTCTGCTGCCACCCTCTTCACCATACTTCTCTTTCAACTCAAGCGATCCCATTGGTTCTGAACCAATCCAGATCGTCTGCTCCTCATCTTTCCCATCTCTCTCTCTGCTTTTTCCTGGTCGCTCTTTCTCCTTGCACCATCCTGCAGAGAGGTAGAATGTTCCAGGGTATCTTGCAAACTCCTCTCTGTATGCCTGATCACTGCCCATGAAAAGAGCAATGCAGTCATGTACCTTTGGAAATACCAGAGGTAGATGAGGAGCGATGATTCCAACTGTTCCTCTGCCGCAGATGCCATATCCCACAACAATCTTGTAGCAATCCTCATCTCTGGCAGCACCATCAATTGCTGCCTGGAGTCTCACCCTCAGCTCCTGCGGTTTATCGTGCAGTCCACCTGGCATGAAGTTCATCTTAAGATTGAGGCCAAGCTCTTCTGCAATAGATCTGATATCAGGTGCAAGAACTCCGCATCCAATGAGATGGACTGTTTTTAACCTCTTCATGGGTAAAAAATGCTTCCTTCCTCTTTTTTTATGTGAAAATGTAGGGGCATGCCTCGTGCCTGCCCTTGCCGAGGGCACCCGCAGGGGGTGCCTCTACAGCAGTTCACTCTTAGTTGTGCCCGTCAGGGCATGGCCGTTTATTATGAAAGTCTAGGAATACAAACTGGTTGGTACCCCGTAGAGACGCAAGATCTTGCGTCTCTACAACTTTCATGCTTAGTTGTGCCTGTCAGGGCATGGCTGTTATATGGAACTCTTTCATCCGGCATATTTTGTGGTATATAGTGTTGCAATCTCCATTGCCACCTCATCCTGATTCATATGGTTGCAGTCAATAGTTATATCAGCATATTTTTTGTACAGAATCTGCCTCTCCTCATAAAGTTCTCTGAATGTCTGATCAGGTGATTTTGCAATTCCACGTGTTGTAAAGTTGTGAATGCGTCTCTCAATCTCCTCATAACTCACCTTAAGAAATATGATCTCTGATATACCTCTCAAATGATCCATAGCCTTCTGGCTGTAAGGGACACTGCCACCAGTGGCAATAACATGTCTCTCTATATTGAGCTTTAAAATCTCTTTCTCTTCAATCTCTCTTAAATTGAGGTGATCACTCTCATCTATAATCTGTTGCAAAGATCTCTGCTGGTTGATCTGAATGAGTACATCTGTGTCGATAAAGCCAAAAGTCAAATTTTTGGCAAGAATAATCCCTATTGTACTCTTTCCTGCACCTGGCATACCAGTTAAGGTCAGATTTGGCTGCATACGTTTTGAATCTCCTTTTCTACTATTTATAAGCAACTTCCTAACCAGAAATTACTTGAGTTATAATAGCACAAAAAGAGCAGCTTTTTCTGAAAAATAATTTTATTTGCAGAGTTATTTACAGAGGGAGATAGGTTGACAACCTGCCAATAGCATATCAGATGTCATTGTGAATTGAAGCTGAATTCAAGAGTCTCAATTGTTGAGAGGCAAGTTTTTTAATTGACTTTTAAACAAAAGAATCCTAATTATATAAGGTTTTTTTATTTCAGGTGCTCAAAAAAGGGAATCCTGTTAAAGTCAGGAACGGACCCGCCGCTGTAACCGGGGATGAAATCTGTCTTAAATCACTGTTTTTTTACCTTTTTCTCAATCTGTTTGATTTATCTATAGTGACTAACAGAGCAGCTTATGAGTTAGAACTGTTGTCTATTGAGAAAGGGTATGAATGGGAAGATGCAGAAGAGTAAATTGATCCGGAAGTCAGAAAACCTGCCTGAATAGAATATTTTACGTCCCTGTTTCCCGCGAGGTTCGGATGGGACAGAATTATAGGATTGAGGATAAATACGGACTCCCCATATCGCATCTTACCGGTATGGGGAGTTTTTTCTTTTTTTGAGTTTAAAAATGGCCATGGAGATCCAAACTGGAAAATCCATCTGATTTCATAAAAAGGCTTGGCTGCTCACAAATGTGCAGAGCAACGGTAAGTACCTCATGGGCTGTGGTGCTGCTCTCTCTTCTGCTTGCAGGGTTGATCCTCATCTCTGCCTCCATGGGCTATGTTAAGATCGGATTCTTTGATATAGTCAGGATAATTTGGTCACACCTGCCTGGAGCAGAGGAGATGAGAGTTCAGATTAACAGCACATGGCCTGCCATTGTAATGGATGTGAGGCTTCCAAGAATCTTGACATGCACGGCAGTGGGGGCAGCGCTCTCTTTATCAGGGGTGCTTTTTCAGGGCATTCTGCTCAACCCTCTTGCAGATCCATATACTCTGGGTGTCTCTGCCGGTGCTGCATTTGGTGCCTGTACTGCTATTCTTCTAAACCTTGGAGCTGCATTTGTCTCTGTCCCTCTGTTTGCATTTGCCGGGGCATGTCTCACCCTTTTTTTCGTCATTTTCCTCTCCTGTACAGGCAGGAGCAGAACTACTGCACTCTCTTCCAATAATCTTATTCTCTCTGGTATTATTGTAGCTGCTATCTTATCTGCTGGTATAAGTTTCTTGAAATATAGCGCAGATGAGCAGGTTTCAATAATCATATTCTGGCTTATGGGCAGTTTTGCTTCCAAAACCTGGATGGATGTTCTGGTAACTCTTCTCTTTCTTGTGGCTGGATTTATTATCGCTCTTCTCTTTGCAAGGGATCTCAATCTGATCTCAATTGGTGAGAGATCTGCATCAAGCCTTGGGGTAGATACCAGAAAGGTGACTCTTCTTCTTCTTATAACTGGCTCAATGCTTGCAGCAGTATCAGTATCAGTATCTGGTATTATTGGATTTGTGGGACTTCTGGTTCCACACATGGTTCGTTTTATAACAGGCCCTGATAACCGTTCACTGATCCCTGTTGCCATGCTCACAGGGGCTCTGCTGCTTCTTGGGGCAGATACCATCACCAGAGCAGTGCTTCCCCATGAAATCCCCATTGGAATTATTACAGCACTGATTGGCGGCCCTGTTTTCTGCTGGATCTTTAAACGTGGAACTCTGCGGTGACTTTTTACATGAAAGCATCTGTAACAATTTGTAATAATGAAGCTTTCATTTTTTATTGTAGCAGATCAATCTGCCATGGTGGGCTATATGGTTGAACTTAAAGAGGTCTCATTTGCATATGATCTCTACTCTGTGATTAAAGATATTTCATTCAACTTTGATACGGGTTGTTTTTACTCCATTCTTGGCCCAAATGGGTGTGGTAAGACAACCCTGCTGGATCTTCTGATTGGCCATCTGAAGCCCATCTCAGGCAAGGTGGTGCTTCAGGAGCACAATATAGCCTCAATGTCAAAAAGGGAGATTGCAAAACAGATTGCTCTGGTCTCACAGAACTATAATATCAATTTCCCATTTACAGTCAAAGAGGTGGTTATGATGGGGCGCCATCCTTACATAGGCAGGTTTGCAAACCCCTCCATGGAGGACATTGAGATTGTCAACCGTGTTATGGAGCGTACCGGCACAGAGAGTTTTGCCCATAGAAAGATTACTGATCTGAGTGGCGGTGAGCGTCAGCGCTGCGTATTTGCAAGGGCACTGTGCCAGGATACTCCGCTGCTTTTTCTGGATGAGGCTTTTTCCAACATGGATATAAGCCACACTATCCGTCTGCTCAATCTGGTTAAGAGAGAGGTGAAAGAGAGAGATAGAACCGTGATTTCAGTGTTCCATGATATCAACCTTGCAGCCATCTGGTCTGATGTGCTTATCTTTATGAAAGATGGGAAGATTGTGGCATCTGGTAAGACGGAAGATGTTATGCTGGAGTCAATTATAGAGGAGGTGTTTCACGTGAAAACAGAGATTGCATACAGCCACTACTCCTGTGCCAGACAGGCACATTTCAGGGCATATGATCATGACTGATATCTCTGGACAGCTTATGAACAGAGCTGAAGAGCTGCCAGCAGCCGCTATTTGGCTCCGGCCGATAGCTACACGCATCTTTTTTACCATGGCGGTGGCTCTGATTCTCTCTTTTTCGATCTCACCAGTTGCAGGTGGAGAACTCAAAGGGAAAGAGTTCAAAGATGCCAACGGCAAAACAGTAACTGTTAAGAAACCATTCAGACGGATTATCTCTTTGTATGGTGCACACACTGAAAATCTCTTCTATCTTGGACTTGACAAAGAGATCATAGGGGTGACCAGAAACGACTCATTCCCAGAGGCGGCAAAGCAGAAACCTTCTTTTTCCTATCAGGATGACCCGGAAAAGTTTTTAGGTGCAGGTGCAGATCTTGTTCTGGTGAGACCCATGATAGAGCGGGGATACCCAGCTCTCATCAGACGACTTGAAAAGTCAGGAGTTGTGGTAATCTCGCTTCAACCAAACACAGTAGATGAGATGTACAGCTACTGGCTGACGCTCGGAGTGCTCACAGGAAAGGAGTCTGAAGCTATGGCAATGGTTGCAGATTTCAAATCAGAGGTGGCAAGGTATCGATCCATTGCCAGAGAGAGGTTTCAATCCAGCGATGTTAATAAAGAGGCTGGTTCAAACAGGGTGAAGGTTCCCAGAAAGGTCTATTTTGAGGCGATCCACTCTAAAATGAAGACCTTTACCCCGGGAGCAATGGCACTTTTTGCCCTGGAGAGTGCCGGAGGAGTCAATGTGGCAACTGACGCAGAGGCCTCCAGAGGAACCAATATCGGCAATTATGGAAAGGAGAAGATCCTCTCCCACGCATCTGAAATCGACATTTTTCTTGCCCAGCAAGGTGTAATGAACCACACTTCAGTGGAGATCATAAAAAATGAACCGGGATTTGGCATTATCAAAGCAGTGCAAGAGAATCAGATATATATAATTGATGAGATGATTGTATCAAGACCGTGTTTCAGGCTTTTGCAGGGCATTGAAAAGATCGGGGAGATACTCTACAGAAGTAATGGTGATTAATGAATCTCCCTTACCTTAAAAAAGCAGAGTTTATGTTTCAGATTCAAGATTAAAGTTCAACGCCAAGGCAGAAGCTGGTTAGCTAAAGCACTTAGTGTTGCAACTGTGAATCTCTTCATAACGGTTTAAGAAAGAACGGTTTAAGGAATAATATAATGAATCAATCTGGTAAGCTTTATGGCATTGGTGTGGGGCCCGGAGATCCTGAGCTTCTTACACTCAAGGCTGTTCGTATTATTAATGAGGCAGATGTGGTATTTACAGCAGCATCTGCAAAAAGAAATTACAGCCTTGCGCTGGAAATTGCACGTCCCCATCTCTCTCCGACTGTTATCACAAAATTTCTCTCCTTTACCATGACTCAGGATAAGGATGCCACAGAGGCTGCCTGGGACGGGAATGCAGAGCAGATTGCCAAAGTGTTGAGGGGGGGACAAAATGCCGCCTTTCTGACGCTTGGAGACCCGATGACCTACTCAACCTTTGGCTATATTCTCAAAAGTTTGAAAAAGGTGATGCCTGAAGCCGAGATTGAGACGATTCCTGGAATCACCTCTTTTCATGCTGCTGCTGCCCGTCTTAACAGAACCCTGGTGGAGGCAGAGGAGTCTCTCTTGATAACATCAGGAGCCTATGGTGGAGATCAGCTCTTAAAGGTTGGAGAGAGTGTCGAGAATATTGTCATGATGAAGGCCTATAAAAACATAACACAGAACAATGCTGCACTCAAAAAAACCGGATTCTACAGCAACAGTGTGGCAATAACCAGATGCGGTCGTGAAGGGGAGGAGATAATTGAAGATCTGGATGAGCTTGAGAAGAGGACTCCTGACTACTGGACACTGGTTCTGGCAGGTAAGTGATTGGTAGCAGATATGGGTGGTGTTGATATGGGTATAGCTGCTGATATGGCAAATGATGCTGATCCCGATAGTGCTGTTGATCCAGATAGTGCTGTTGCTGCCGATTTCACTATTGATGTTATCGGTTTCGGGCTCTCTGTTGATGATCTGACAGAAAGACATAAGAGGATCATACATGGGGCTGACCTTCTGGTAGGTGGCAGACGGCATCTTGACTGCTTTAGAGATATTTCATGTGAAAAAATTGCAATCACAAAGGATATTGATGGTCTGGTTGAAAAGATCAGGAATAGTGCAGAGCAGGGGAGGCACGTTGTGGTGCTTGCATCTGGAGATCCTCTTTTTCACGGTATCGGCACAACTCTGATCAATGCACTTGGCAAGGAGCGTGTCAATATCTTTCCCAACATCTCATCTGTGGCTGCTGCTTTTGCTGCTATAAGAGAGCCGTGGGATGATCTCCAGCTTGTAAGTCTCCATGGCATGGATGCAGATAGAGAGGTTGCGAGGCTCAATGATAAGGATCTTCTTGAGAAGAGCAGCACAATTGCCATTCTGACAGACCATCTGAAAACTCCTGCATGGATAGCTCAACATCTTATCTTGAGAAAGGTATCTGGCTTCAGGATCTATGTTTTTGAGAAGATGGGGTCAGCTGATCAGAGGATCTCGTATTATGATGATATGGAAGTTGCAGCCAGAGAGATATTTTCCAGCCCCAATGTTGTGATTCTGAAAAAAATGGAGAGAGAGGGCTGCACCAAGCGTGAAGAGCCAAGGCAGGTGTCTGGGAGAGAAGATGCACTACCCATGCAGATCTCTCCTGGAATGGCAGATGATCTCTTTTTCCATCAAAAGGGGCTTATCACAAAATCTGAGATAAGGGCAATTGTCCTTTCAAAGCTTCAGTTGATATCTGATGACCATGTTTTCTGGGATCTTGGAGCAGGTTCCGGGTCAGTCTCCATTGAGGTCTCAAGATTTATTCCCAGAGGCAGAATCTTTGCCGTTGAAAAGAGTGACACAAGGGTCATTGATATAAGAAAAAATATGGAGAAGTTTGGCATATCCAGATCAGATCTCTCCAGAGTCAACTCTGCCGGAGCTGTTCAATCTGCTACATCCAACATGGAGGTGATTCACGGAGAGCTGCCAGATGCAATGGAGCAGCTGCCTGATCCTGACAGAATCTTTATTGGCGGAGGTGGCGCAGATATCTCTGAGATCATATGCAGGGCAGGGGAGAGGCTTGCAATGGATGGCATAATGGTGATCAACACTGTACTTATTCAAACTATGAATCTTGCCATGAGTTCACTCAAGAGGATGGGGTTTCACGTGAAACTTATTCAGGTACAGGTCTCAGCTGCTAAAGAGATGCCATTTGGAGAGCGGCTTGACCCTCTCAACCCAGTCTGGATCATCTCAGGTAAAAAACCATGGAGTAGCAAAGCAGGTCTCAAAATATAAAACAATATCTTCTTAATTTGAGAAGATTTAAAGGAACAGGCGATAAGTATTCAAGATGGAAACAGTAAATAACCCGGTAAAATTTGTAGGTGCAGGCCCTGGTGATCCTGATCTGATAACAGTCAAGGGACAGAACGCTCTCAGAGAGGCAGACCTTATCATATATGCAGGATCCCTTGTCCCAGAGGCTCTTCTTAAATGGAAACAGGATAGCGCCAGGAGTGTGAACAGTGCCTCCATGAACCTTGATGAGATTGTGGAGATGATAACAGAGGCGCATCAGGAGAGTCTGAAGGTGGTACGTCTGCACACAGGAGACCCATCTCTCTACGGTGCTATTTTTGAACAGATGCGGGAGCTTGACAGATATGGTATCAGCTATGAGGTTGTGCCTGGTGTGACTGCTGCCTTTGCTGCTGCTGCTGCAATGGGTATGGAGTACACCCTGCCTGAGGAGACCCAGACACTTATCATGACACGGATCTCAGGAAGGACTCCTGTACCGGATCAGGAGTCTCTTGAGCGCCTTGCATCTCATCAGAGTTCCATGGCTATCTATCTTAGCATTGCCCATGTGGATAGGGTGCAGGAGATTCTCTCCATGCATTACGGCGAGGAGAGTATCTGCGCAGTTGCCTATAAGGTGAGCCACCCTGAAGAGAAAATTGTCTTTACAAAGATAAAGGATCTTGCTGCCACTGTTCAGGATGAAAAACTTACCCGTCAGGCACTTATCATTGTTGGGAAGGCAGTTGAGACTGCAACTCTTAAAAAAGCTGTGATAAGATCAAAACTCTATGATTCAGGTTTTTCACATGGGTTCAGAGAACAGACTGTAAAAGGGGAATCTGTCGTGGAGCAGTCTGGTTGCAAGTGATGGATAAAATCTGCATCTGGGCAATCACCCCCGGAGGGTTGCAGATCGGGCAGAAGCTTCTGAAATCGCTTCCAGAGAGCGTCTTTTTTGTCTCCAGAACCATCTCTGATAGCTTTATCACCCCTCCAGGTTCTGTCATCTTTGAGAGACTCCCGGCCATGTTTGAAAAACAGTTCAGAAACTATCGTGCCCATATATGTATATTCTCCACAGGGATTGCTGTCAGAGTGGCAGCTCCACTTCTTGAGTCAAAACTTTCAGACCCTGCAATTGTGGTTCTGGATGACAGGGCGTTTCACGTCATAAGCCTTGTCTCAGGTCACCTTGGCGGTGCAAATGGCTTGACCCTTGAGGTTGCACGGATCACAGGTGCAGATCCTGTCATAACCACAGCCACAGATGTCAACAGAGTGCCATCTATTGATATGGTTGCAAAGGAGCAGCACCTTCTGATTGAAAACCCTAAGATGATAAAGAGGGTCAATATGGAGTTTCTTCAGAAGAGAAGAGTGAGGTTGATTGATCCTCTCAACCTTGTGGCCCCACATATTCCAGAACAGTTCCTGCTCAATGAACCTTGCCATGGAGCTGGAGAAGATGAACTTCACAGCTCTTCAGATCTGGTTACTGTGGTCTGCTCTGATCTTGAAAATTGTGGCAAGAGAGGATGGGTTGACTCAGAGATGGAGATCAGAGATGACAGCTCAACTTCAGATAGTGAAAAATATAATCTGGTTCCACGTGAAACTATGATTCTCCGTCCTGCCTCTCTCATGGTTGGTATGGGGTGCAACAGAGGCACAACTGAAGGGGAGTTGATGGAGCTTCTGACAAGCTCATTTAAGGAGCACAACCTATGCATCAGGAGCATTGCGGGGTTTGCCACAACATCGGTAAAAGAGGATGAGCAGGGGTTGCTTGATCTTGCACAGAGGCTTGGCAGACCAATAGAGTTTTATGACAGGGCAGCACTGAATTCAGTTGAAACTATTGAGAACCCATCAGAGATGGTGGAAAAACATCTGGGAGTAAAAAGCGTATGCGAAGCAGCAGCGATTCTTGCAGCAGAGAACGGGAATCTGATTGTGCCAAAGATAAAAAAGGGGAATGCCACACTTGCGGTGGCAAGGGTGGCAATGAAAAAGAGCTGGGAGAGTCTGATATGAAACATCGTGAAGGAAGTGGCTTGAAAAGAGCAAGGCTTTTTGTCATAGGTACAGGACCAGGGAGTCTGGATCACATCTCAAAGAGAGCCATTGATCTGTTGAAAGCCTCAGACTCTGTTGCAGGATATACCACCTATATTGATCTGATCAGAGATGTTGTCAAGGATAAGAAGATCATCTCAACAGGGATGACAAGAGAGGTTGACAGGGTTGAGCAGGCTCTTGATGAGGCGTTAAAGGGGAACGCCTGCGCAATTGTCTCTGGTGGAGATTCCGGGATCTATGCAATGGCAGGGCTTGTATTTGAGATCTGTATGAAAAGGGGTCTGAAGCTGACTCGATATGGTGAAGATATTGGCAAGGAAGAGTCAGATACTCTCTGCAAGGATTCTGCATCCGCCCCTGACTCTGAACTCTGCCTTGAGATTGAGGTGGTTCCTGGCATCCCGGCACTTGCGGCAGGTGCATCTCTTATTGGTGCCCCTCTGACGCACGACTTTGCTGTGGTGAGTCTGAGCGACCTTCTTACCCCCTGGGAGAAGATTGAAAAACGGCTCTCTGCTGCTGCCTCAGCCGACTTTGTCATTGCCATTTACAACCCCAGAAGCAAAAAAAGAGACTGGCAGCTCACCAGGGCAAAGGAGCTTATCCTTGCCCACCGCAAAGGAGATACACCAGTGGGAGTTGTGACATCTGCCATGAGAGATGATCAGAAGATCACCATCACCACACTAAAAGAGATGGACAGAGCAGATGTGGGGATGCAGACCATTCTGCTTGTGGGCAATGAAAGTTCTGTGCACTATCTTGATTTCATGTTTACTCCAAGAGGCTATTCCGGTAAGTATGAGATATAAGCTCTCTATTTGTGCCCCAATAAGCTAATGCTCGTTCTGTTTCAGACCAGCAATCAAGGAGATCAGCCCGAATGTTCAGAGCATTTGTGAGACAAGAGAGCCTGACCATGAGGCGAATCGTCAACAAATACTTGACAGTTCACCGTGAAAATAGCTGGGGCGAGAGTCCCTGGTTTGATTATTATAACTTCGAGATCATGATATATCAGTGTGATGAGATAAAGAAAATTTGTAGCTAAATAGGTTATGTATGAATAAATCAGAGCTAGAAAAATTGGTGGAAATCAGAGTAAAAGAGGCAGAGATACTATTGAACTCAAACTGTTTTCAAGGTGCCTATTATCTGATTGGATATGCGTTGGAATGTGCATTAAAAGCCTGTATTTCAAAACAAGTTAAGGCGTTTGATTTTCCAGACAAACGACTTGCAAATGCCAGCCACACCCATCAACTTTCTGAATTGATTGGTGTGGCTGGATTAAAGCAAAAATTAAATGAACAAGAGAGCCAGGATGAAAACTTCAAATTAAATTGGGCAGTGGCGAAAGATTGGTCGGAAGTTTCCAGATATGAATGCATTGTCGAAGAAAATAAAGCAAAAGATCTTTATAAAGCAGTTACAGATAATGAATCAGGGATATTAACATGGCTAAAGAGATACTGGTAACAGAACTGCTCTCTGAGCAGATGATTGTGGCGGGAGCTGCTTTATTAAAAAAATTAGACGAATCTCACTGTCTCGTTAAAGCAGCTTTTTGGATGTTTTTACCTGAAGGGAAAAACTGGAAATTTATTGTGGCTTCACCCCTGGTAAAAGAAGAAGGGCCCAGAAAGTATTACAAACGCATTGTTGATGCCAATAAGATAGCAGAAACTGATGAGCAGGTTATTTCTCTAAATGACATCACTGTATTAGATAACAATGATCAGCTCATTCAATTGCTAAAATTTGCTACATCGACTGGAGATTCTATTTCTAACATAAGGTTTTCAAAAAACACCATAAATGGTGTCTTTATTGATGATGCTCACATTTACAGAATGAACGTCGGCATATAATTTTGCTTTCACGCAAATAGTCAAAACTGGGATTTTACAATGTTTTCAACGGAGGTTCTTTTGAAAAAAGGGTATGTCCAGGTATATACTGGGAACGGTAAGGGAAAAACCACAGCCTCTCTTGGGCTTGCACTTCGTGCAGCAGGTGCGGGGTTCAAGGTTTTTATTGTCCAGTTCTTAAAACAGGGTGACTACTCTGAGATCAGGGCTCTGGAGAGGTTCAAGGATCAGGTTACTGTTGAACAGTATGGACTTGGAAAGTTTGTCAAGGGTCGCCCTTCACCAGACGATATGGCTGCTGGCAGAAGAGGGTATGAACGGCTCATGGAGATTCTGAAAAAAGGGGAGCACGACCTTGTAATAGCAGAAGAGGCCAACGTTGCTGTGATGTGTCATCTCCTGTCAGAGCAGGATCTGGTTGACCTTATTGATGCAAAGCCAGAGCAGACCGAGCTTGTCATCACAGGACGTGGGGCGCCGGACAGGGTGGTTGAAAGAGCAGATCTTGTAACAGAGATGAGAGAGATCAAACACTACTATAAAGAGGGTGTCATGGCACGGGTTGGTATAGAGAAATGAGCAAAATAAAGGTTTCTCCACTCTCTGGAAAGAGAAAACCTGTTGCCATATTCGGAACAGGATCTGATGTGGGTAAGAGCATTGTAGGTGCAGCCATCTGCCGTTACCTTGCTGATCTTGGGATCTCTGTTGCACCGTTTAAGGCACAGAACATGTCCAACAACTCAGGAATTACCCCTGAAGGGCTTGAGATGGGAAGGGCTCAGATTGTTCAGGCTGAAGCTGCAAGGATCGCCCCCCATGTTGATATGAACCCTGTCCTTCTCAAACCTACAGGAGAGAAGGGGTCTCAGGTTGTACTCAATGGGATCGCCTTTGAGAACAGCAGCGCCATGGAGTACCACTTGCGTAAGGATTACTACTTCAAGGCTGCCTGCGACGCATTTGACAGACTTCAGAGCAGATTTGAGATGATTGTTCTTGAGGGGGCAGGATCGTGTGCTGAGGTAAATCTGATGCCATCAGACATTGTAAATTTCCGAATGGCAGAGTATGCAGGAGCTGATGTGATCCTTGTGGCAGATATCCACAGGGGTGGGGTGTTTGGGCAGATTGTCGGAACACTTGAGTGTCTGCCACAAAAATACCGTGATATGGTCAAGGGGGTTATCATTAACAGGTTCAGAGGAGATATTGCCCTGTTCAAGGATGGTGTTGAGTGGATAGAGGCAAGAACTGGAAAAAAGATTCTGGGGGTTCTGCCGTGGTATCACCACCTCAAGATAGATGCAGAAGACTCTGTAGAGCTTGAGAAGTGCCCTGCCATCTCCTCACTTGACCCTGATAAACCTGCCATTGCTGTGGTTAAATTAAAACACATCTCAAACTTTACAGACTTTCATGCTCTGTCAGATACTCCAGAGATTCAGACAATCTTTGTTGAGACCCCTCACGACCTTTCAGGGTTCAAGGCGGTGATCATTCCAGGGTCAAAAAATACCCGCTCAGATCTTGCATGGCTTAACCAGAGTGGCTGGGATAAGAAGATCAAAGCATATGGTGAAAGGGGAGGGCACATCCTTGGAATCTGCGGAGGTTATCAGATTCTGGGGAAGTATGTGGATGACCCTGAGGGGCTGGAAGGAGAGCCTGGAACGACAGAGGGGTTGAACCTTCTTCCTGTGCACACTGTGTTAAAAGCTCCCAAAACCACAACTCTGAGTCGCTTCTCATGGGATGGAGTTGAGGGTGAGGGGTATGAGATTCATATGGGGCAGACCTCTCTGATAGGTGATAGAGATGGTGCAGGATCTCTAAAATCAGAGGCTGTGAACAGAGTCAAACCACAGCCTGAGAAGACAGTGAAAGCACAAATTATGAACAGAGGGGAGGGGAGGGGGGAGATTATCACTGCGGAGGCTTCACCGATGATGAGGGTATATGAGAGAAACCGGCAAACATGCTCTGACTTTGATGGTGCTGTTTCACAGAGAGGAAATATCTGCGGAACATATATGCATGGTCTCTTTGACTCTTCCGGCATCAAGCAGAAGTGGCTTCAACAGGTTGGCATCAAAGGAGTTGCCAACTCTATGGAGGATAGACTCTCCAGAAAAAATGGTGATTATCAGCTTTTAAAAGAGCATTTTGAAAAATATGTGAACATTGATTCCATAATTTTTAATCAGGATGTAGCTCCTTAATCAAGATCTATTTGTATAATTAGGATTGTATTGTGTGGGAGTCAGTAGAGCGTATGTTTTTTTGTATCTCAGCTCTTTTCAGGGACAAAAATTAAAGCAGGAAGATAACAGAATCAAAATGGAGAGTATGCGTAATAGAATCACACTTGTCATTGGCGGATGCAGAAGCGGAAAGAGCAGCCACGCCCTATGGCTTGCAAATCAGATTTCAGGTGGTGAGAAGATCTCAGCTGGTAATGGAGAAGATCTGTCTGACATAGAAGATATGGGAGATCAGAAAGAGAGAGTACTCAGAAGAGATAGCAAGTACGAGAAAGCTGCAAGCAGAAAAATTTTCATCGCCACATCAGTTCCAACAGATGGTGAGATGGAGGCCCGTGTTGTTAAACATCAGAAGGAGAGAGGGGAGGGGTGGCAGACCGCTGAAATTCCTGTGGATATACCGCAAAGTATCAAAGAGCGCTCTCCATCAGCAGATGTTATTCTTGTTGATTGCCTGACACTCTGGGTCTCTAATCTGATGTTTCATGAGTTTGATGATGATGGAATATTGAAAATGGTTGACTCTCTTGAGCATGCTCTTGAAAATGCCTCATCTCCGGTCTTTCTGGTCTCCAATGAAGTTGGCATGGGTATTGTTCCTGACAATGGTCTGGCACGACGGTTCAGAGATATGGCTGGCATGGTCAATCAGAAGGTTGCAGCGGTTGCAAACAGAGTGATCTATATGGTTGCAGGGATTCCCATGACCATTAAATCCGCACGATAACCACTTTACCCCTTCTCCCCTCACAGAGCGTGATCTGGCTCCCACCTTATTATCAATGTAAGTACCCAAGCAGAAATAATCATAGAAAATCATCTGAGGAAAACTACCGGATTAATTTTGTTCCGGTAGTTAAACCCGACACTCATGGCCGGAGTTCGCTCACCCTGGAACCGCGAAAATCAGAATCTCTTCTCACGGTAAATACAGCTGGATCAGAATATCAAGGTGAGGTATAGAATATATTACTGCTTTTTAAAATTATTGATTTTTCTTAAAGGAAAAGAAGTTGTGGAAAATATAATAAGTGAACAACCATCATCAGTTAAGTCGCTTGCGCAGAGTGACCCCCCGTTATTGATCAGGAAGCTTGCTCAGACGCTGCCATGTGAAAAATATAAGAATGTTATTGACCTCTGCTGTCAGCCTCCTGCCCATGGAGGCAGAAATCTTGTGCTTGATGCCCTTGATTTTGCCTATCATCACCACTCTGGGCAGACCCGGAAATCAGGGGAACTCTATATCAACCACCCTGTTGCAGTTGCGGAGATCATTGCAGGAACCCTTGAACTTAAGGATCACGAACTGATTGCTGCCACCATTTTGCACGACATTGTGGAGGATGTGAGTTTTCTGACTACCATAAATATAGAGAAGAGATTTGGTAAGAATGTTGCGGATTTTGTGGATGGATGCACGAAACTGCAGATGATGAGCCTGGACAAGAGCCTTAATAAGGATATGACCTACCAGAAACTTGTTTTAATGGCAAGCCAGCATCCTGAGATTCTTCTTATCAAGTTTGCAGACCGGATTCACAATATGCAGACCATAGGATCGCTTAAGGAGCACAAACGGCAGCGCATCGCCCAGGAGACCATCGAGGTCTATGGACCACTTGCAGAAAAGCTTGGCCTCTTCTCTGTCAAGAGGATACTATTTGAACTTGCCATAAGACAGAGGTTCCCCAAAAAGAGCAAAAAGCTTCTCTCTATTTTGCGCAGTGAGGAGACTTCAGTTAGAATCAATGAGATCAAGGTTATGCTTGAGAGTGCATTAAAGCCATTTCCCTTTGGTGTTACTGTCTCCTCAAGGTTAAAAAATCTCTATGCTTTTTACTCATGTGAAACAAAATCACTTGATTTTAATAATGCTGAAAATCTTGTGGATTTTACTATCATAATGGATACAGATAATCCAATACACTGCTATACTGCAATGGGTATTGTCAATAATGTCTGTTCACTTGTCCCTAAAACTATCCGTGACTACATTGCCAATCCAAAGACTAATGGTTACAGAAGTCTTCACTCAAGAATTGTTCACAAAGATAGAAGATATCTGATAAAAATCAGAACCACAGAGATGGAGCGTGTAGCCAGAAAGGGGCTGCTCCTCCATTGGGATGAACCTGAAAATACAATTGAATATAGAATAACAATTGCCGATATACTGAAAAATATTGGCGAGTACCAGGGCTCTCCTGTTAACAGGAAAAACATGATCCGTCAGTTGACAGAAGAGGAGAAGATATTTGTTTATACACCAAAAGGAGATATTCAATATCTGCCAACAGGAAGCATTGTCCTTGATTTTGCCTATAAGGTGCACAGCACCCTTGGAGATCGCTGTGATTATGCCAGGGTTAATAACCGTAAGGTCAGCCGGGCATATATACTCAGGGATGGTGATATTGTAGAGATCATCACTTCAAATGAACCCATTGAGATCAGCTCAGATATGGAGGGGAGATGTAAAACACCCAAAGCAAGAGGCGCGGTAAACAGACAGCTGCAAAGAAAAAAGGATCTCTTTGCAGGAGAGATTGGCAGGAGCATCATGTTGCAGGCAATGGCAAGACATGATCTGACTCAGGAGCTGTTTAAGAGCAGTGCCATGAACTATTTTCTTACATACAAAGGATATGAAGATATTGACCAGCTCTTCATCAGTGTGGGGCAGTCAATAGATATGCCAAGAGAGGTGCTCTGGGAGATTGCAGAGATTCCTCCAAAACCGAGAAAGGTGAGATCTTCTGACGACCAGTCTGAACTCTCAAGAGAGAGAGAGGAGCTGAACAGCTCTAAGAACAGAGATGATGAGCCCAAAAGGTTTGTACTGACTATATCGGAGATCGAACGGGATATCCATAAATTTTCCCAGTGCTGTAAACCATTACCAGGAATTGATTCATGCCTTGCACTACTCAACAGGGATGGTGTCTCTCTCCATAGGGACTATTGTGAGAAATATAAGGAGGACAGAGAGTACTCCCGTAATAAGATCCAGATTATGGATGTGATATGGGATATGGATTCACTCTGGAAGGTTCCGCTGACATTCAGTCTCATAACGTCAGCCATGAAGATAAGAGAGGCTATTGAGATGGTTGCAGCCATCTCTACCACTCCAGCGGAACTTCACTCTATAAAGGAGTCCTCATCAGGGTATGGTGTAGATATCTCAGCCACTTTTCACAGTTTTAGTGAGACGCAGCAATTTTTCTCCTGTTTTGAAAATAGGGGGTATCAGATTGAAATTCAAGATTATGGTAGGCATGAGTTCATGATGAGTGGAGAGTGCTAAGAGCTAGTAGCTACCTGTCCTAAAAATCAGATAAATTGGATTGTGATTAAATGGTTTCAGAGTCTAAAAAAAATAAACTACAGATGGAAAAGACAAATTTTTCTCTGTATCAATATAACCGGCGTAAATTAAAGATTGCCATAGAGAAAAACTGTATTTCAAAAGAGTTGTACAGTAATATCAAGACTGAATTTGACAATCAGTTCAGCAGAGGAACTCTATCCTCTTTTGAAGAGGTGCTGGGCTCTTTTCCACTGGCATCACCGCTTGAAGATATTAGCTCTACTATTAACAGAGAGATTTTTAAATATAATCAGATCATCATAAAACTTGCCCAGCAGTTTGCCAAAAATACCATTACCCAGCAGTTGAAACTCCAGAATCATGACGCTCTCTCCATCCAGCAGGCCAATTCTCGGTTGCAGGATGTATTTTTCAACATATTAAAAGAGATCACCAATGAATATCTGAGATCCAATCAGAGAAATATTGACCAGATTCTCTTAGAATCTGGATTTATAAAGGAGTCTCAGCTCGATTTCCTCCATAGAAGTGCAGAGCATCTGGAGATAAAGGCTCAGGATCGCAAATTCGGAGAGATAGCAGTCAAAAATGAATTTACCACTCAGGAGATTGTGGAAAGTGCTCTTGATGAACAGACAGCAAGGTACAAGAAGACCAGTAAAAATCATATAATAGGGGATATCCTTGTTGAGCATAACCATATTACCACTGAAACACGGGATGAAATACTAATCATTCAGAACAGAGTGCTCGAAGAGGATTGGGAAGATACCCTTAAAAAGGTGGGGCAATCTTCCATAGAGGAGAGAGAAAAAAATGCCATGTTTGGTGCCATGATCCTGAAAGAGCGTCTCCTGGATGAAAACAAGGTGGTTGAAGCACTCAGAATTCAGGCCAAAGAACTTGAAGATTATCGTAAAAGAGCCGAACAGGAAGAGAGCCGTGATGGAGCCACGCGATCCGAACAGCCTGATAAAGATATTAAACCACGCTGGATTGGGGACATCCTGGTTCAGGATTTCGGTCTTTCCGAACAGGATAGAAAGCGGATAGTCAAGAAACAGATGGAGTACAAGATTGAACGGATAAATCTCAAGTTGGGGTTGAACCTGAGCAACGCCCATATTGAGCTGTTCAATGAGATGGAGCAATATTTTGAGCTGTCATACTCAAAAGATAATATAGAGGCATATGTAGAGGTGCTAAAACCTGTGCCCCGCACAATGACAAAAGACAATATGGTTATATGGCTCTACCATAAGAAGATCAGATATGGACATATCAGCAACTCCATCAGCAACCTTGTCTCCAATAAGGTGAGAGTTGGGAAGAAGATTCTGCTGGCCAGGGGAGACGAACCTGTGGCCGCACAGATAAAGTATAAGTTCCATTTTGATCTTCAGGCAGTCATGAACCGGACTAAAGTGGTTGCTGGAAATACCCAGCTGGCTGTAGATTCAGGAAATATTGGTCAGCTGTTTGTTCTGAAGGGGACAAAACTGATCACATTCCAGAAAGTTAAAGGCAGATCAGGGTTGAATATAAATCGCTGTTTTGTTGCTCCGACCATGGTAACTCCACTCAACGTCATTAAGGGAGAAAATGTGGTCCGAAATGAGAATGAGTTTATTGCTTCCTGTGATGGAGTTCCACATTTTTCTGATAAAAAAGTGCTCTCTGTCTCTTCAAGGGTTCATCTCAATGGTGACATAACTCAAGAAAACTTACCTCCAGATACTCAGGTTGAATTTGATTGCGACTTTGATATCCAAGGGTCAATCCAGAGTGGTGTTGTTCTCGGGTGTCGCAGGTTGAGGGTTGACAATCTTCTTGGAAGGGTGAACTCTACTGATGAGGTGACAGTACTGCATAATACCATGAATAGTCAGATTCTCTCCAAGGGCAACATCTATCTTGCCTCTGTGGAAAACTGCGTGATTACAAGCGAAAAGAGCATCGGGATCAAGCTGCACAGCGATGAGAGTGGCCAACAGAGGTTCAATAAGATATACAATTCAATCATTACAAGCGATGATATATTCAAGATCAGCGATGCAAAAATCGTCTCTTCTGTAATTCGAGCAAAAAATAAGGTGATATTAAAAAAGGTGACAATCGGGAAGCAGTGTAAAATTATTGTTGGAGACTCTATTGAGGTCATCTCCTGTAAAAAGAGAGTTGAAGAACTCAACGGCGCTATTGGCAAGCTAGATATTCAGATCAGGGAGCTTCAGAAGAGTTCCCGCGCTCTTTTTGAAAAACTTGAAAAGAAAGATATCGGTGCAATTGAGCAGCAGATCAAGAGCCTCACCAGAAATCAGAAAACAAAGGATGATCTGGACAAAATAGCTGAACTGAGGATTATAAAGAGGCAGAAAGAGAAAGAGTATGAGGCAAGTATTGATCAATACAGCTCTACATTTATGAAAAATGCTCAACAGATCAAGCAGTATCAGGATGAGAGAACTCTCTTTGAAAAGGAGAGAAAAGGGTTGGGTAGTCGTGTAGTTGCAATCTACCAACAGGAGCCGGAGACCCCTGAGCTTGATATCCGTCGCACCATGTTGCCTGCTGGCACTGTTATTCAGTTCAGATATAACCAGCAGGAGCTTAAGGCCGACTGCGAAGGCTTTGTATTCAGAGAGGAGTTCAACAGTCAGACCCGCAGGTATGAACTCAAACAGCAGAGGTGGTGACCATCAGAGAGCATCTGTGGTGGTTCTCAGCATCTCTGCCGCATGGTCAAGGGTAACCTGAGATATGTTTGTCCCACCCATCATGCGTGCCACCTCCTTTATTCTCTCTTCAAGGTGTATAAGTGGCGTTATCACTGTGGATGTCCGGTTGTTGACCACCTGCTTCTCAATTCTGTAATGGGCAGTTCCATATTTGGCGATCTGAGCAAGGTGGGTTATACAGATAATCTGATACTTTTCAGAGAGCTGTTGCAGTTTGATTCCAACCTTATCAGAACTCTTTCCCCCGATACCTGAGTCAACCTCATCAAACACAAGTGTACCTTGAGGCTCATTTTCAGAAAGCGTTGCCTTTAATGCAAGTACAACCCTGGAGAGCTCTCCTCCTGATGCGATACGGTTAAGTGGTTTGGGTGGCTCTCCAGGGTTTGGCGCCATGAGAAAAGATGCTCTGTCAATGCCTGTGCCATAGATCTTCATCCCATTTACAGTGAGCAGATTGGACATGGTCTCATCTGGAAAGAGCTCAATCTGAGGGTCACAGCTCTTACTGAGAGCCTTTGTCTGGTTCAGAGCGATTTTAAATCTGGCATTCTCCATCTCAAGATCTCTTAACTGATTCTCTGCAAGCTGGGCAAGCTCACTGGCTGCGATCTTTCTCTTTTCAGAGAGTCTGAGTGCCTTCTCTCCAAGTTGATCAGAAAGGGTGCGGGCACGCTCTTCCATCGCCTCAATCTCCTCTGAGATATTTTCAGTGCTTGATATCTTTACTTTAAATGCCTGATAGCGTCTGAACAGATCCTCAAGGGTACCACCAGCTCCACTGTATTTTCTTTTAAGTCTCTGTATAAGATCAAGACGGGTCTGGGTCTGTTCAAGAATATCTGGATCAAGTTCAATGGAGTCAGAGGCTCTTCTTAACTGATCGGTCAGATCCTCAAGTTCAACCACTGTTCTGGAGAGGCTCTGAGCGCCACCTGCAAGAGTTCTCTCCATCTTCCCATACTTATCAAAATCAGCTTTGATTGAGTCCAGTTTTTCCAGAATAGAGCCCTCTTTGGCGTATATCTCATTGATGGCTGACTGAATTGTTGTATAAATATGAGATCCGTTGTTGAGCCTGTTCTTCTCCATCTCAAGTGTCTCATCTTCTCCAGGCTTTATATCTGCCTGTTCAATTTCATCTATCTGGAACCTTAGAAATTCGTTCTCTTCAACAATTTTATCAACATTTGCCTTGAGAGTTACAAGTTCCCTCACTAAAGGGAGAAGCTCATTGTATATAGTGTGAACCTCTCTTCGCCAGGGCCATGTACCTGCAAAGCTGTCAAGAATATCAAGGTGATTATCCTCGTTGAGTAGTCCCTGATGGGCGTGCTGGCTTGAGATGGATGCAAGATTCTCTGTCAGAGTCTTGAGCATCTGCATTGTTGATTGACGGGAGTTGATAAAGATCCTGTGCCTTCCGTTAATGGCAATGATACGTCTGATTATGAGACCTTCAGACGGGTCAAGGTGGTTCTCCTCCATTATCCTGGCAGGGGCGGATTCCGGGTCAATTAGAAAAAAGGCCTCAAGCTCTGCCTGCTCCTCACCGTTGCGCACAAGATCAGAGGATGCGCGTCCGCCAAGAAGCAGGTTGACAGCCTCAATAATAATTGATTTCCCAGCCCCTGTCTCTCCGGTCATGACAGATAGTCCGCTGGAGAAGGAGATCCTTATATCATCAATGATTGCAAAGTTTTTTATGGCCAGTTCGCTCAGCATGGAGTCTCCTGACAAGGTTGATAAGATGTAGAACGTGAATGGTGAGAATGGCAGCCATAAGGCGTGGAATCCAGAGCCAGAGTGGCATGATGCCAAGCGGGAGAAAGAGTGCAGGGTCTTCAATCATGGCGTGGTTGACGCCGATTGAGAGGTGAAGGCGTATCAGCTCATCTCTTGAAAAGGTGTTGCTCCTGGTCTCTTCAACAATTACAGCAGCGCCATATGCCAGACCAAAACAGGCAGCAGTGAGCCACAGGACACCGGTCGCTCTGCTGAGCCCCATAATGGATAAAAGAGGGGATATGGTTCTGACAATATGACGTATCAGATCAAACGATTTCATCAGCTCCATAACTACCATCAGGGGCATGATTATGGTAAAGATCCTTAAGGCAAGATGGCCAAAATCCAGAGACCACCCTCTGACCATTGTAAGAAAAGGGAGCGTCCTGTAAAGAGCATCAGCAGAGGCAACATCTGCCAAAGGAGCCTGAGGCTGGATGATAAGAGAGACGATAGCTGTGACAGTAAAGGAGGCAATAAGCCTGAATCCAGCTGCAATAAATGGATTGAGGCCAGATTGCCCCTGTACAATACTCTCCTGTATAATGTTGTGGGATATGAGAAGAAAAATTGCAATCAGGGTCATCTGATCCACAGTCAATGGGAGGGAAGCCATGGCACCGATAGCGCCATAAAGTCCAGTGAAGAGCCCGATTATCAGGGGTAAAGCAGCATATGAGGGGAGAGACAGAGTCCCCATAATAGGCTGTATGAGAAAATCGATCTTGTAGAGCCATCCTGAATAGACCAGAAGGGCAGTGCCAAAAGAGATTGGAGTGAGCATCTTCAACAGCCAGAGGTAGCCTGAAAATCCTCTCTTTACGCCTGATTGTATCCCGCTTCTGAAACGAACATCCATAGTTTTGAATTCCATAATTTCTGTAGGGGAAGATCATCTGTGCTCTGCCCCTGGTCAGAGTAGAGCCACAGAGGGTCTACCCTTACATACCAAGATATGCCTTTTTCACATCTTCATTAGCCAGAAGGTTTCTGCCACTATCGGTCATGGTGATGGCACCGTTCTCCATTACATACCCGCGATCTGCAACGTGAAGGGCGAGATTGGCATTCTGCTCCACCAGAAAGATGGTGGTGTTGTTCTCTTTATTGATCTTCTTTATGATATCAAAGATCTGGCGGGTGATAATAGGTGCAAGGCCAAGAGATGGTTCATCCAGAAGCAGAAGCCTTGGACGTGTCATGATCGCTCTTGAGATGGCAAGCATCTGCTGCTCACCTCCGCTCAATGTTCCTCCTGCCTGGCTCCTCCTCTCAGCAAGCCTTGGAAAGAGTGAGAATATATACTCCAGATCCTGTTTTATTCCAGCCTTGTCCTTTCTCAGAAAGGTTCCCATATCAAGATTTTCCATTACTGTGAGATATGGAAAGATATGTCTTCCCTCTGGAACCTGATTGATACCAAGGGCTACAATTTTATTTGGAGCCATGTTGTTAATGGTCTGACCTTCAAATATGATCTCTCCTTGTCTTGCTGGTACTATGCCGCATATGGTCATCAGAGTTGTTGACTTTCCAGCTCCATTGGCACCGATCAGGGTTATTATTTCCCCCTCTTTCACCTCCATGCTGATATCTTTGAGCGCCTTGATATTACCGTAAAATGCCTGAATATTCTTGAGTTTAAGCATCTTCTCCCCCTCCTGCCAGATTTTTTACCACAGCTGAATATACCATGACAGTTATGAGTTTAAGCATCAATTTCATCCCCCAGATATGCCTTGATAACCACAGGGTTGTTTCTGATCTGATCTGGCGTCCCCTCTCCTATTTTTCTGCCGTAGTCCACCACGTAGATCTTTTCCGAAAGGCTCATGACAAGCTTCATGTCATGTTCAATCAGAAGGATGGAGATCCCTTCAGTGTCCCGGATCTTAAGAATAAGCTCATCAAGCTCCAGTGTCTCCTGGGGGTTCATGCCTGCGGCTGGTTCGTCAAGAAGCATTAAAAATGGGTCTGTAGCCAGTGCCCGTGCAATCTCAAGCAGCCTCTGTGCACCGTATGGAAGGTTGATGGCAAGCTCATCCACATACTTTTCAAGACCGATCTTTTCAAGTATTGCATAGCTCTTTTCAACAATGAACTTCTCTTCCGCCTTTGTTGCGGCTCCCCGGAATATGGCACCCATGATACCGGCCTTTGTAACTGCATGGCAACCGATCATCACATTTTCAAGTACAGTCATTGATGTGAAGATGCGTATATTCTGAAATGTCCTGGCAAGACCCTTACCAGTTACAATGTTGGGCTTTAACCCATTGATCCGCTCATCTTTGCCATTTGCAGATATATAGATATCTCCTGATGAGGGGGTATAGATGCCTGTGATGCAGTTAAAAAAAGTGGTCTTGCCAGCACCGTTCGGGCCTATAAGGGCCACAATCTGGCCCTTTTCAATGGAGAGATCAACGTTGTCAATTGCCCGTAACCCCCCAAAATCCATTGTCATGTTTTTTACTTCAAGAATTGGTTTCATAGCACTTTCAAATATTGGCTCTCTGGCATTGACGTTAAAAGATTGATTCTACAAAATTACTTTTCAAATTTATATGTTTTACGCACATTCTCAATTATTCCTCCAGGTCGGAAGACCATCATGAGTATGAGTACAGTACCAAATGTAATCATTCTGTACTGCCCGAAATCTCTCAGATATTCAGGCAGCAGGATAAGAAGCAGAGCTCCTGCAATCACCCCTGCAATTGAACCCATACCACCAAGAACGACTGCACAAAGTATAATGACAGATTCCCAGATGGTAAAACTTGCAGGGTTGATAAAGGTGGTTTTCGCAGCAAATATCACCCCTCCCATCCCTGCCCAGGTGGCTCCTAATGCAAATGCCCGAAGTTTGGTTTTTGCCTTGTCAATACCCATGGCTTGGCAGGCAATCTCATCATCTTTTAATGCAGTCCATGCCCTTCCTATGCGTGAATCCTTAAGCCTGTTTATGACAAAAATGGTAAAGATCACCAGCAGGACAACTATGTAGAATATATAGATAGTGTTGGCCTGCAATGAGAGATCAATGCCAAACAACCCCGGTTTTGGGATATTTTTAATACCACTTGGGCCAAAGGAGAACTCGTTCCAGTTTTCCAGCACCAAGCGGATGATCTCACCAAAGCCAAGTGTCACAATGGCAAGATAATCTCCTCTGAGCCTCAGTACAGGGTAACCAAGCATAATGCCAAAGATTGCAGATAGAACTCCACCAATTGGCAGAGCAACCCAGAACCCTACACCAAAGTGGAGGTTAAGAAGAGCGTAGGAGTAAGCTCCTACTGCAAAGAATGCAACATATCCCAGGTCAAGAAGCCCTGCAAGGCCGACAACAATATTGAGTCCAAGCCCCAGCATCACATAGATCAGAGCCGAGATCATGATACTTGTCTGGTACATGGAGAAGATATGCGGGAAGAGAAGTGTGATTATGGCAACCACAACCATGCCTGGAATGGCAAACTGTTTCTCCTGGAGAAGCCTTTGAACCAGGGAGAGACCAGGCTTTTTGCCTTTTTTACCACCTGCCTCTTTTCTTTTCAGAAGATAACGCCATAACATGGAGAGAAAAAATGATCCAACTCCAACCAGTGCCATGTTGTGCCATCTCCACTCCACAGTGTCAGTGACAGTATTTACTTTGATAACCATGATGGGAAATGTGAGAAACATGAACCATATGGATGCCATAATCGATTTTTTTATTTCACGTGTTGCTGTCATGGATTGAACCTTTTGAGTCTGAAATTTATACTATACTTTCTGAGCCTGAGATCTTCCAAGAATTCCTGATGGCCTGAAGATGAGAATAACGACAAGAAATAGAAAGGCAAAAACATCTTCATAATCGCTTGAGATATAGCCTGTGAAAAAGCTCTCTGTCCATCCAAGGATAAAAGAGCCAAGAACAGCGCCAGGAATGCTGCCAATACCACCAAGAACCGCTGCCACAAAAGCTTTGATTCCTGCAATGAATCCCATGTAGAAGTTGATCTGGCCAATGTGAGATGCAATCAGGATTCCACCGATAGCTGCTGTGGCAGATCCAACCACAAAGGTTGCAGAGATCACCTGATCCACATTGATACCAAGCAGCGCTGCCATCATCTTATCCTGCGAGGTGGCACGCATCGCTTTGCCGATTCTTGTAAATTTTATAAGCAGGGTGAGCAGAATCATGACAACTACTGTTGTACAAAGTATCATCAGTTCAGGAGCTGTCAGGATGTGTGAGTAGGGCTCCCAGAATGCAAACTCAGGAACAAGGCTTGGAAAGGGGAGAAAGTCGGAGGTCTGGGCAAGGAGGACATAATTCTGGAGAAAAAGAGACATTCCTATGGCACTTATCAGTACAGAGAGTCTAGGGGCATGCCTTAAGGGTCTATAGGCGATCTTTTCCATGGTATAGCCATAGGCACAGGAGTAGACAATAGCTGCCATACCTGCAAGTACCATCACTGCCAGGGCAGGCATTCCCATCATCGTGAGTACACTTGATATTATCAGCCCTGTAAAGGCACCGATCATGTAAATTTCACCGTGAGCAAAGTTGATAAGCTCTATGATACCGTAAACCATGGTGTATCCAAGAGCAATGAGGGCATATATGCTTCCTCTTGTCAATCCACCGAAAAAAAGTTGTGTAAAATATTCAAAATCCATAAAGATCCCTGCTTTTCTGGAAGAGTATTTCTTTAACGTCAAAATATATTTTCATGAATGGGGGTAACCCAATTGCTCATGAACGTTTGGTTGAAAAGAGTAGGGCAGAACACTTAAATCATAAATGTTCTGCCCCTTATAAGAGAGTAGGGAAATAGATATAACCCGTTTTTCTTTTCTGTGCAATAGCAAGGCTCTTTCTGCTAACAGCATAAAGAGACTACTTCTGTTCAGCAAAGACCCCTTTTTCGATTTTGTAAACAGAGAAGCCAATACCAGTTGCATCACCTTTTTCGTCAAATCTGATCTTTCCAAGTGGCGTCTCAACATACTCGGTACGAAGCGCTTTTATAACAGCATCATACTCTGTTGATCCAGCCTTCTCAATGGCGTTCAGAATTGCAAGGGTTGCTGAGTAGGCATTGTCAAAAAATGCTCCAGGGTCTGAACCATAGGCATCCTGATGCTCTTTTTTAGCCTGGATGGCAAGTGGATTCTTAGAGATATCCATTGGCCCTGTTGCATATACACCCTCTGAAAATTTACCGGCAACCTTGATGAAGGTATCATCTTTGATGCCGTCCCCACCCATGAAGATGGTCTTCATCTTCTTCTTCCGCATCAGGGTTACAATCTTGGATGCCTCAGGATGGTATCCACCCCATATGACAAGATCCGGTTTCTTGCTTTTCACCTTGGTTACTATGGCAGAGTAGTCCACAGCACCAGGTGTGACACCTTCAAAGAGAACAACCTTTGCACCAGCTTCTGTGAAGTATTTCTGAGCAAGCTCTGCCTGACCCTTTCCATAGTCCCCTTTGTCATGGAGAATGGCAAGAGTTTTTATTTTAAGAGTCTCCATGGCATACTTGGCCTGAGCCTGGGCCTGAACTGCATCGTGGGCAATGGTTCTGAAGAAGTTGGGGTATTGGCCACTGAGAGTCAGGTCAGGGCTTGTGGCAGAGGGAGATATGGTGACTATCTTGGCATCTTTGTAGATACCCAGGGCAGATTTGGTTGCGCCACTGCAGATATGGCCAAGAACCACATTGGCACCATCAGATACCAACTTGGTTGCAGTGTTACCGGCAACTTCTGGCTTGCATACATCATCTTCTGCCAGTATCTCCACCTGTTTGCCCAGAACTCCACCATTTGCATTGATTTTTTTAACAACTAACTTTGCCGCATTCAGTGTCGGCAGGCCATAGGATGCCAGATCTCCACTGTGTGCACCTGCCACACCAAGTTTGATGGTATCTGCTGCCAGCGCACTGCCTGCAATGGTTAAGGTAAAGAGTGACAGTGTCAGAACAGTGACCCATTTGCCCACTTTCTTCATAGCAATCTCCTTTAAAATAATTGATTAATAAAAACAACTCAATGAGCTTTTTTATATACTGTCACAGCTGAATTGAGTCAAGTAAAAATAGTGGTCAGCAAAATAGTATCCCCCCTATCTGAGCAACCAGATAGTTGGTTACTTTTATACTGATTATTAATTTCAATATCTTTATCACAGTATTGAATTTGGTTTTCAATTTTAATAAAATATTGGCTTTACAACCTGGTCATAATCAGCTATTTTTAACTTAAAAGAGATTATCTCTATTGAAAAAAAGCTAGGGGTGCCATTGGCTGAGAGGGGCTTTACAGTCCCAACCCTCATAACCTGATTTAGTTAGTACTAACGTAGGGAAGGCGAATGTGAAATCAAAATATGATGAAACCTGCCTTCGGGCAGGTTTTTTTGTTTCTGGGGTACACATCTATTCCGGCCTGTCTGAAAATGGTTGATGGTGATGATCGTAAAGTGCTTGTTTTTTAAGGAGATATTTTAAATGGCTATCTTTAAAAACAGTTGATTGAGAGGGTTTGAAAATGGTCATAAACGGTGTTGAACGACAGATGGCTAACCAGAGTGTCAGTGAGCTGATCAAGTCACTGAACCTCTCTGAAAAGAGGGTTGTGGTTGAGGTCAATGGTACTATTGTGGATAGAGATCTATATCACACATTTCAGCTTGATCAGAACCATGTGGTTGAAATAGTTGGTTTTGTTGGTGGAGGGTGAATGGAGGTGCCTCTCAATAGTGATGAAAACAGGGAGAAGATTTCAGGAGAAGAGCTTATTAACAGAGTGCTGGTTGAGAGAGGCTCAACCAGGCTGCATGAAAAGTTGAAGCTCTCCACTGTGGGAGTTGCAGGGCTTGGCGGTCTTGGGTCAAACATTGCTATGGCTCTTGCCAGGGCTGGTATCGGTAAACTTGTTCTATGTGATTTTGACCTGGTGGATCTCTCAAATCTCAACCGGCAGAATTACTATATTCGACACATTGGCCATAAGAAGAGCGCTGCCACTCTGGAAATACTAAAGGAGATCAACCCATATATCAGCTATGAACCACACGATCTCTATCTTAACAGCTCCAATTACGGCCAGGTATTTGGGGAGTGCGATATTATAGTTGAGGCTTTTGACACCTCTGAGTGTAAGGCTGACCTTGTTAATTGGGTTCTGCTCCATACAGATAAGAGAGTTGTAGCAGCATCTGGAGTGGCTGGATATGGATTTTCCAACACAATCATGACAAGGAGGATAAGAGAGCGTTTCTACCTTGTCGGTGATCTGGTCAGCAGTGTCAGAGATGGTCAATCTCTTGTGGCGCCTCGTGTGGCTCTTGCAGCTGCTCATCAGGCAAACTGTGTTATCAGCCTCATAATGAATCAACCAGATTCTACTATTGTAAAATGAACCAGATTCTACAACTATAAGTTCATAGCATAGGGGTACAACGAAGAATGAAAGTTGTAGAGACGCAAGATCTTGCGTCTCTACGGGGTAACCACCAGTTTGTATCCCTAGACTTTCATATAAAACTTTATAACATAACGTATCAGAGGAAGCATCATGTTAAAGATAGGGGGAGTTGAGTTAAAGAGCAGACTGTTGACAGGGACAGGAAAGTACGCATCCAATGAGCTGATTCCAGAGGTGTTGGAGAGTACAGGTTCCCAGGTGATCACAGTTGCGGTCAGAAGGGTGGATCTAAGTGAAGCAAAACAGAATCTCTTAAACTATATTCCCAAAGAGGTTCACCTTTTACCTAACACCTCAGGTGCCAGAACAGCGGATGAGGCTGTCAGAATCGCAAGGCTTGCGAGGGCAATGGGGTGTGGCAATTGGATTAAAGTAGAGGTAATAAGAGACAATAGATATCTTTTGCCAGACAATATGGAGACAATCCTGGCAACTGAACTGCTTGTTAAAGAGGGATTTGTCGTACTTCCCTACATGAGCCCTGATCTTATGGTGGCAAGGGCACTTGTTGAGGCAGGGGCTGCAACTGTGATGCCTCTGGGCTCTCCTATCGGCTCCAACCGGGGCATCAGGACCGAGGAGCTGATCAGAATCATCATTGATGAGATAAAGATTCCAGTCATTGTTGATGCAGGTATAGGAAGGCCATCAGATGCTGCGTTTGCCATGGAGATGGGGGCAGATGCGGTTCTGGTCAATACTGCAATTGCAACTTCTGATGACCCTGTGAAGATGGGAAGAGCTTTTGCCCTTGCCGTGGAGGCTGGCCGCATGGCTTATGAGTCGAGAGCTGGAAGAGTTCTTACACATGGAGAGCCATCCTCTCCTCTTACCGGGTTTCTGGGGGAGTAACATGAGCGTTTATGAGACCATTAAAGAGGTGGATGATCGATCTCTGTTTCAGATACTTGAGCAGACCTCTGCTGAAGAGGTAGATGCTATTGTAGGCCAGGAGAAAGGTGATGAGAAGATTGACGAGAAGGGTTTTCTCAAACTTCTCTCTTCAGCAGCCAGCAGCTGCTCTCTGGAGTCAATGGCTCTCAGAAGCAGACAGGAGTCCTTGAAACACTTTGGCAAGGCTATCTTGCTCTACTCCCCGATCTATATCGCCAACCACTGTGTAAATAGATGTATCTACTGCAATTTCAACCATAAGAACAGGATAGAGAGAAGCGCTCTGACAGTTGAGGAGATAAGAAGAGAGGGGGAGGCTGTAAGAGAGAGGGGGATTCAACATATTCTGCTTCTTACAGGAGAGTCACGAACCCACTCCTCTGTTGAGTACATCAAAGAGGCAATTGAGGTTCTCAGACCCCTCTTCCCATCAAACACCCTTGAGGTCTATCCTATGGAGGAGAGTGAGTATGGTCAACTTGTGAAAGCTGGTGCAGACGGCGTCACCATATACCAGGAGACCTATGATGAGATGGTCTATGAGAGGGTTCACCTTGCAGGTCCGAAAAAAAATTACAGGTTCAGACTTGATGCACCTGAGAGGGCTCTGAGAGGAGGGGTAAGAACCATAGGGCTTGGTGCTCTGCTTGGTCTGGCAGACTGGAGAGCTGATGTGTTCAGGCTCGGGCTTCACGCAAAGTACCTTGCAGAGCGCTTCCCTGCTGCTGAGATCGGCCTGTCGCTTCCAAGGATAAAATCGATTGAGACAACAGAGAGTGCAACCGTTGAGAGCAGTGCCATCTCAGACAGAGATTTTGTTCAGATCCTCTGCGCATTGAGGCTCTTTCTCCCGTTTTGCAGCATAAGCATCTCAACAAGGGAGAGCGCAGATTTCAGAAAAAAACTTATACCCATAGGGATCAACAAGATATCGGCAGGAGTCTCAACTGAAGTGGGGGGCTATGCAACAAAGAAGAACAGCAGCAGTCAGTTTGATATCGCTGACCACTCATCTGTTGAGGCTGTGAAAAGCATGATTGAGCAGATGGGATACCAGCCTGTCATGAGAGACTGGATGGATCTTGATGGAGAATAATTCAGATAAATTAGGAGAATGTGGAGAGCAATTCAGATGGATAAGAGAATGTGGAGAGTGATGGATGCAAATGTCAATCGTGCTTCAGAGGGGCTTCGGGTGGTGGAGGATCTGGCACGCTTCAGCTACAACCATGCAGCTCTCTCTGAGAGGATCAAGCAGCTTCGCCATCAGATAAGAACCATACTGGAGAGCACTCTGCTCATATCTGGGCGGGATGTGAAAAACGATATGGGAAGTAAAACCTCTCTTGGTTATGCTGAGTTGCCACATGGTTCAGATGAAACTTCAGATGCTCTTCCTCCGTGCCCCCCTCTGCAAGGGGAGCCGCAGGGTGGTGGTACCCCTCTGGTTCACTCCTCATTGCACCTGTCAGGGCATGGAAGTTCTGTCAGACCTGACGAACGGTTATGTGAGCTTGACCTTATCCATGCAAATTTCAAGAGGGTGCAGGAGTCTTTGAGAGTTCTTGAAGAGATATCCAAGGTTGAGGTGGGGTATGGGGTGGGAAAGAGTTTTGAGAGACTCCGCTTTGATCTATATCAGGTTGAGAGTGATTATCATCATAAGCTGTGGCAGTTGAAATTTGTTCAGGGGATATATGGCATTACCCATGATATCTCTTCATCTGATCCTCTTGACGCTCCTCTGTACCCAATTGCCGTATCCAGCCCAGCCATGCCAGTGAACCCAGATAACCGTGATGATCTTCTTTGCCACATTGATCAGATCAGGAGAATGGTACGTTGTGGTATTGAGGTGGTTCAGCTCAGAGAGAAGAGCAGTAAGCCAATGCCTGAAGAGGTAAAAAGAGAGTTCAGAGCGCTCAGCCGCGAAATAAGGGGCCAGGGAGTTATATTTATTGTCAATGACAACTGGAGACTGGCTCTGGAGCTTGAGGCCAACGGAGTCCATTTGGGGCAGGAGGATTTAAGAGGGGTGGATATTGCACAGATACCAGAAGAGCTTCTGATCGGGATCTCCACCCACAATCCTGAGCAGGTTGCCAGTGCCATAGCCCTGGGGGCAGACTACATAGGGGTTGGCCCGATCTTTGAGACAAGAACAAAAAAAAATGTGGAGAAGAGTGATGGCCTGAGATTTCTGAAATGGGTAAGTGAACATGCCGGGATCCCATATGTGGCGATCGGGGGGATAGAGGTTAAGAGGCTTCCAGAACTCAGAGAAAACGGCCTGACCATTGCTGCTATGATCAGCGCCATAAGTGGAGCTACGAGCGACAGCAGATTAAGAGAGCTGGTTGAACAGTTTAGGAGAAGATCAGGATGAATCAGAGATATAGAACCATGAACCGGGAATACACCACACAGATGGATGCAGCCAGAAAGGGGATCATAACACCTGAGATGGCAATTGTTGCAAAAAAAGAGAGCATGGAGATAGATAAGCTTTGTAAGCTTGTTGCAGAGGGGAGAGTTGTAATCCCTGCCAATATCAACCATAAGAGCCTTGATCCAGAGGGGATCGGGCAGGGGTTAAGAACCAAAATTAATGTAAATCTTGGAATTTCAAAGGATTGCCCCTCTATTGACGTTGAGCTGGAGAAGGTGAGATCTGCCATCAACCTTAAGGTTGAGGCTATCATGGATCTGAGTTCCTATGGCAAAACTCAGGAGTTCAGGACAAAACTTGTTGAGATCTCACCTGCAATGGTAGGTACTGTCCCTGTTTACGACGCCATAGGTTACTTTGACAAGGATTTAAAGGAGATAACCCCTCAAGAGTTCCTGACTGTTGTTGATGCCCATGGAGAGGAT
>Ga0209800_10000768_pt1 | contig 41659 bp, 53 predicted proteins | sample Higcelweek8metaG_FD_187174 | JGI IMG/M metagenome (GOLD analysis project Ga0209800, IMG submission 187174) | Freshwater pond sediment microbial communities from the University of Edinburgh, under environmental carbon perturbations - High... | ecosystem: Environmental > Aquatic > Freshwater >...
GTCGCTTCGAATTGCGTAGTGGTAAGGTATTTCTCTTCTCCATTTAGCATGTATTTACTTTTGTAAAGTCCTCTTAAATTATCTTTTATTATTCCAGAGAAAATTATAGAAAGTTTTCCATTTCCTTTTTTAATTTTATTTTTAAAATAGAAAGTCGCAGTTTCCTTATCTGTAGCATAACTAATTCTAGTGGCAAATTCTTCCTTTTTATTATTTATATATTTAGCAGTTTCTATATCTATGTCTTTGCTGTGAAGGGTTATAGAATTAGTTTCTCTTTCTGATTTTATTGTTATAGTCTCAGATCCAGAGAATGTGCCTGATTCTAGGTCAGGAGCTATCTCTAATTTGTAATGAATAGGGGAGATATACGAGGGGAGTCTTATTGATTTCTTTGTTATTTTTTGTGTCATATTTAATAATATATCATTATCTTTTAAGTAGACTTATTATACATACTTTGGTGATTATATGGAATTAAAAGAATTCACCCCTTATTTTATAAGGGTTAATAATATATATAGGGGTATTGACAAATGCTCTTTAATTTGCTATAATATACCTATGAATAATAAAACAATAAAAATTTTAATAGTGCTTGGTATTTTTGTTGCTTTCTCTTTTGGTGTGAAGAACACTTTTGCTGATTATACAGTTAAGACAAGCAATGGTTTGAATTATAAGGTTGTGAACACTGTTCCTAAAAGTAATTATTATGAAGAGGACGAATACAATGGTGATATTTATTCTGTGAAGACTTCAACTTCGAAATACACAGATAGCGTGACAGGGGATACAGTAGTGAATAATTATTACAATACACAGCCCACAAAAGTTGCTACTACAACAGCTCCTGCTTCTACCACTAAGACAAATACAACAAACATAAACACAACTAAATCTTCTACTTCAAGTAATACAAAAACTACAGCAAATACAGATAATAAGAATGTAGATGAGAAGAAGGTTAGTGGAGCTACAGATGTAACAGGGAGTAACCTCACAGCATTATCACTCAATGGTTCAGGTAGTTTTATGCCAAGTTCAGTATGGCAATGGATTCTAGTTATATTCTTAATTCTTGTAATTATAATATTAGCTCGTATCGTAAGTAAGCCAAGACCTCAAGTTGTGAAAGTTCATGCTTAATATTAGATAAATACAAATAAAATCCCCGCCAACATGTTGGCGGGGATTTTATTTGTATTTATTTAGTTTACAAAAGTAAGAGCTATACCTGTCTTGTTTCCTCTTCCTGTTCGTCCTATGCGGTGAACATAGTCTTCATAAGTAGCTGGAATCTCAAAGTTAATGACGTGAGTTACATTGGGGATATCGAGTCCACGAGCGGCTACGTCTGTAGCTACTAGTATTTGACTGTGATTGTCTCTGAATGCTTGTAGAGACCTCTGTCTTCGTGATTGATTCTTATCTCCATGAATTGATTCAGCTTTGAAACCGTCTTTTATTAGAGTTTGACTTAGCTTCTCTACTCCATGCTTTGTTCTGCCGAAAATTAAAACCTTAGAGAATTCTTCTTTAGCTAAAAGGCATTCAAGTACATCTATCTTGTCTTCACCAGGACGAAGTCGGATGATGTCCTGTTCCACGTTTCTTGCTGTTTCTCCTGTTCTCACAGAAATTTTCTCAGGGTCAGTTAAGAATTCTTTAATAAGCTTATCAATCTCATTTGTGATCGTCGCAGAGAAGAATAATGTCTGGCGGTCCTTTGCCATTCCTGCCATAAGGAAACGCATGTCATTTACAAATCCCATGTCTAGCATTCTATCAGCCTCATCGAGTACTATTGTATGGAAATCACTCAAGTGTATAACCTTACGGTCTACTAGGTCACGAAGTCTTCCTGGTGTACCTATTACTATATTGTGTTCACGACGAAGCATAGATATCTGATTATAGATACTCATACCACCAACGCAACAAACAGAGAAGATTCTTAGATTACCTCGGAAGTCGAAGAACTCTTCATTAATCTGAGTAGCAAGTTCTCTTGTGGGAACCATTACTAGAACTTTCTCATTAGGGTTGTTTAGTATTTTGTTTAGTACGGGAATAAGGAAGGCCGCTGTTTTACCTGTACCCGTGTTGGCTATTCCTATGACGTCTCGTCCTTTTAGAACAAAGGGGATAGAACCATCTTGAATAGGAGTTGGGTTCACATAACCTTTCTTCTCTATGTTTGATTTGATTCTCTCATCAATTTTAAAATCTTTAAATTGATGTACTGGAACATAAGGAGCAGACTCTATAATAGGATCTGCTTTGCATATGAATCGTGAGTGATGAATAGCTGGGCCACCACCAAAACGACTTTTGGATCTTCCTCCACCGCGACCGCCACTAAAACGGCCACCAGAAGGAGCACCACGGAAACTATTTCTTCTACCTTGACTCGCATTAGGCGAGCGATGTCTACTTGGACTCGCATTACGAGAAGTAGGCTTACCAGAGCCAGATTGGCTTCGGTTTGTATTTTGTTTATACATATAATATTACCCAGTCTATATATTAAAGTAAGACGGACTGGTACCTCCCTTCGATTTCCATAAAGACCACCACAAGGGAAAGGTATTATATAAAGGCGCTAATAGCGCAAGAAAACCAATGAGAATTCAACTTACTAGGCAAGTATAGAACTTTTTTATAAATTTGTCAAATTTTTAGGTATTATAAAAACCAGACTTTCATCTGGTTTTTATGAGTTTTATAGATATATTATCTTGCTCTCTTCTTATCTACTTTCTTTGAAAGCATAACCTTTTTAGCTTCGAGTCTTTTTGCTGTTTTAGGTGAGTGCTTTGACTTTAAATGAGGGTGAAGTGATGTTGCTCTTTTTGCCATAAATATATTATTGATTAATTAATAAGTTAACTTACTCTATGTATTATACATCAAATTTGTGAATAATCCTAGTGGTAATTTACTCATATATCTCTGTAACCATTATTTATCTTCTTTTATAATTTTATTTTTGGCAAACTTTTGCTCCAGATTTTTCTATTTCCCTACATAAGAATTATTCTTTGCATTCATAAACCTCCTCCATTCCGCCGACACTCTAGGGTCTAGTTGTTCTAATTCTTCGAGTATTTTATCTCGAATTAAAGAAGACGATATCTTTTCTTCTGGCTCTACGAATTGTATTATTATTTCGAATACTTTATTTACAATCTCATTCATATCTTCAAGTGATAATTTAGCATCTTGAGCTGCTCGAGTTATTGATCTTGTTATCTTTTTTGGTTCGAATGGTACCTTTGCACCATTTTTCTTTATAACTTGTTTACTCATATAATTATAATTAATATTATTAATTTATAATATTCGACCTTTTATATCTGATAATTTATTTAAAAATATAAAACAAAAACCCGAACCTAATAAATAGGTGCGGGCTTCTAGAACCTCTTACTCATATAATTAATAATATATCATATAAAATAATATAATAATAATTATTTTATTATTATTCCGATAAGAACACCGAATCCAATAGCCAATCCTCCCATTATCATCATTTTTAAAGAGTTTTTTAGGAAGTGAATTTTTAATATTTTCGAACTGATAGATCCTAGTATGAATAATGATATTAAACTAGCTAGTATAGAGAACCAGAAAGCTTGCTCGTTGTGTATAATTATATATGGAGTTAGAGGTATTAATCCGCAAACAAAATAAGACACAAACATTATAAGACTAGCAGTAAGAGAATGACGAATCACATTCTTGTGGTTTGGTGAAGATTCTTCTGTTGTTTCTTCGGATAGAAAGCTACCGACAGACATAGAGAATGCCTCCACACATATTAAAACAATTCCAGATATTACTATTTCTTTTCGGATTACACCAGCAGAGAATATACCAGATAGTAATCCGACAGTAGAGACTAGACTATCTTCTGCTCCAAAAATAAAATTCCTTGTGTACAGTATGAAAGTTTTGTGATTAATCTTCATTGAAATAATTGTATCACTTATCGGTTTAAATAAGTAATGGTGAGTTGTAGAACTGTTGCGAAAGAGACCCATAGTAGATAGGGGATATTCGCATAAGCTATCCATCTAAAGCTAGCTGATGCTTTCCAGATAGCTATTAATGCCCAGATTAGAGTTATGAGTACGAGTAAGATATCGATAGTAGCAAGGAGATTGTTCTTTAGTCCAAATTGAAAATATGTAAAAGAAAAATTAAAGATAAGGTTTAGGATGAATGGCAGTGCCACTACCCATGAAAGCTTGCCTGTAAATGTTTTATAAAAAACAGTTCCGAAAGAGATGAAAATAATAGCATATAAGAAAGTCCATACTGGACCAAAAAGGTAGCTAGGTGGTGCCCATGTTGGCTTGATTAATTGCGAGTACCAGTTAGTTGTTTCCATATGATTAAAATTTGCCGTTTAAATATTTACCTGCAAGACTTAAGGCAAATGAAGGTAGTATGATAAAGACAGTTGCGAATAAGAGTCTAATGAATAATTCGCTTATTCTAGAATCTGGTGCATCTGGACCTGAACCAGTCAGAACAACTAGAATACCAATAATTCCGAAAACAATAGATGAATAAATAAAAACACGCGTGGCTATTTTTTGCATAGATAAATTATATTACTAATATAATAAAAAGTCACCTAGAGATAGGGTAGTTATATTTTCTTCATTGTTAAAGATTTTTTAGAAGAAAATTTTAGAAATAAAAAATATTTTTAAATTATATTAAAAAACCGCTAATTAAAATAGCGGTTTAAAAACAATTAATTCAACTAACATACTTTAGCCAGTTGGGTTTTTGGTTGTAGAAGGGAAATTGTCTAAGGACAGAAAAGGTTTGCCATAACTGTACTCTCTTTTTTGAAGAGCCTCGTCTTCATTTCTTGCCAAAATTATTACAAATATTCCTATACCTTTTTCACCAGAGGATAATGGTTTTTTACTGACAGTGTAAACAGAACGTGAAAGTTCTACTGAAAGTAATCCATCGATTTTGAAATAAAATTCTTTTTCTTCATTGTTTACTTTTCCTCTTAAAATATCAGCTAATTCTTGGCCAGATGGTATAAATGATCCAGGGTTCATCGCCCTTATGATATCTATAGGCCGTTTTCCTGATTCTTCCATAAGATATGTTTTTAAATTAGTACTATTTTTCTTTTACATTACATTTTTCAACTTGTAAAGTCAATAGGTTTGAACCAAGATTAAAATATTACTCTTGATAAATATAAAGTTTTTCTAGCTTTCCCATTAAGTAAGGTCTCCCTCCTTCGTTGGGATTTCCTTCAAAATCATGAATTAAATAAACTTTTTTAATATTATTTTTTTAATTTATCTGCCAGTTCTTTTAATTTTTCTCTGTCGGCCATTGGACCACCCGCAGAAGAAATCCATCCCTCGTATTTAGGGAACCAGTGTTCTTGTCCTGATGAATATTGCTTCCATTCACCATTCTTCATATGACCCGTTCCATGCATTGGGACTAGTTTTATATGGGCATGATCTATTCCTGTTCCTTCCATGATTAATCCGACTCTACCAACATCCTCGTAATAATTTTCAATAATTTGGGACACCTTTTTAGATGTGAGAATAAATCTCTGCAGGACATCATCTGGCATTTTCAATACATCACTTCCGAAATGCTTTTTAGGAATTAAAACAGAAAAACCTTCTGTGTTTGGATCTATAGACAGGAAGGCCAAGAATTCTTCATCTTCCCAGAAGGAAGCGACTCCTATATTACCACTAACTATCTCACAGAATATACATTTATTCTCTTTTGTTTTTGCATCATATTTAGCCATATATTTATTTTTTGATTATATATTATTAATAAATTTAATTTCTCCTCCAAAAATTTTGTTATTTTTAAAATCTTCATGGAATTGTTTGGGTAAGATTTCCGTATTGTCAGTAGGGGATACCCATATGGTTTCTATTAATTCATGGGCATGAGTTCTTTCTAGCTCTTCAATATTTAAATATTTTTCACCGTTCTTAACCTCAAAGAAGAATTCTACGTATTCGGTTTTATTCTCACTCAAAAAAGTATTTATGTATAAGAGCCTTCCTACTTCTGGTAGAACTCCTAGTTCTTCGACGAGCTCTCTTTCTAAGCAGGCGATAACATTCTCGCCATATTCTAAATGTCCACCAGGAAGAGCCATAAAGCCAGTACCTAGATGTTTAACAATTAACAATCTGCCTTCATGTAATATTACCCCTCTAACTTTTATGAGTATATTTTGATTAGTCACGTATAAATTATACTCTAAGATAAAATTTATAAAAGGTATTAAAAATCCTTGAAAATAGAACAATAGACCCTTTCTTTCTATACCACACAAGTAAAGCAGTTTACTTGTTCGAGTGGAAGCACAACTTACGAACGACTAATTGGCAAGAAGTTTTCCCTTATCCTAGTGTTTCGTTGATGAAAATAAGGGAATTGTTAAATTTAACTAATTAATATTTAAAATTTCATCTTCAATATGATTAGTAAATTGAATTATTTTTTTTAAGTATGGTTCATAATCTTTTTCCTCATATAATCCTTGATTTTTAATCTTAAGCAAATCATTAAGAATTGGTCGTTCTAAATCATCAGCCTTATCTGGTAAAGAATCATAGTTTAAATTAAAATAATCATTACGCATAAGCTGTTTATTATAAATAAGTTGTAAACAAGTTTTTACAACACCCTTGCGGTTACGTATTTTACGTTCACCAGAACTATTTTGAATATCATCTATATAAGAATGTATTCCTTTAATGTTAGATTGCATTCTTTCTTTAAAACTTGCATCATTTAACATAAAATCACTCCTTTTATATTCATTACCAATAATATACATCCATGATGGGAAGGAGGGTAAAATTGACTGAGGAGACATTACTTTTGCTAAACGTGAACGAATAATCCCTCCATTTAATTCATCTAAATATATAATCTGAAACCCCCATTCTCTTTGTGAATAAAACTTACCAAGTTCTTCTTTAAATTTCTCATTATTTTCTATTTTAAATAAATCATCAACAACACACACAACATCAATATCACTATTTTTTACATCGAAGTCTGTCCGAGTTATTGAACCCCATATATAGATTGTTAAAATTCCTTCATCTTTATGAGTATTATATAAATCTCTTAAAGCATTCTTTGCTATATTAATAATTTCATCCTTAGACGTTTGCATAAATTAATTATATCATAGTTCGTAACCTATCTAGGGTACAAAAAATAACCCATATAAATTAAGATTTATTTTGATGCTCCGTGGGTAGGGACGTGAGTACACTTATCTCCCTCGACTAAAACTTTTTCGTCAAAAAGTTTTGTCTGGGCACCAGCTCGTCTTCGAGCCTAAGCTCTCAGAGCCGAAGGCCTACACGAAAGCAAAGAAGTTTGCTTTCTCCACGGATCCAAAAAAATCAAAAGCCCCCATGAAGAGGACTTAAGATTTTTACTGGCTCCGAACTTGGGACGAAGTTCGATTGAAAATAATAAACTCAATACAAAACTAATGTTTATTTAATAATTCTGTAAATTTATCCTCATAATACTGGAGACAGTTACCATGTACTTCTTGTTTAATTTCATCCATTGATATACCTAAATCATCTATAAAATTTCTAATATGATTTAATCCATTTGCCCATGCATTTCTTTCTTGTTGAATTAAAATCTCTTTATCTTTTTCTGTACCGTTATGTGAGGCCATTTTAAAATGTGATTTTTCTCTCCTGTCTCTATCATACATAGAAATTTTATTATTATCTTCCCAATGACCGATTTCATGCCCTAGCGCCATTAAGCCATCTTTTGTTAGAGGATTAGTGTGCAAAAGTATAGTTTTATCGTCAAAACTAATACAACTTTCAAAATCTTCTTTTTTACTAACAGAAAATAAAATCATCCAATCACTAGGTAAAATATTAGAAATGTTATATTCAGTTTTATTTTTTTTAAATGACAGATTATCTATTTTTCTTAAGTTCTTAATTATGTTTATAACTCCATTTTGAGTACCAGCAACATATCCAGGTTTATTTAATATAGATTTGAATAAAACTTCAATATTAGGATACGAATATTCAAAATTTATTGAACATTCCTTAATCTTAAACTCTAGTTTATCTTTAATTTTAAAATTATCAATTTTAATAATATCTTCTTGATGATTATTTTTAACAATTGGCATTTTTTCCATAGATATATTATACACTAAAATTATTCAGGTTCGAACTTCTACTAACTTCCAAAAAATAACCATTATAAAATATGGTTCAAAATTTTGCTCCCGATACAGGTTGAGGACATTGACCTCTCAAATGTTGTAAGGGTCTTTGAGATGCTTATAAGGTGGAATCGAGAGGCAGACAGGTCACTTTGAATCAAAATAAAAAGAGAGCTTTGTAAGCTCTCTTCATTATTATACAGGTATAAGGCATTTTGCTTTGCCTCTTACGGATCCTGAGAATTGAAAATAAAATTCGATGAAATTTTTAACTTTCTCTGTTTTTATAACTTCAAAAGTAATTTCAATTAATTCTTTTTGCGGTATCTTTTTTGAAAATACCAACTTTTCAAACTCTCTAAAAATTGCATCCCACATTTTTTCAGGAAATTTTTCGTATCCAAATACTACATTTTTGTCTGTAGAATTTTTTACATAATGCCCCGCTACTACATACAGCCCCTCTGTGATTGCGGGTACTATTTGATTTACAGAAGCATAATTAATTTCCCTTTTAGCTCTTTTATACTGAGGAAATAAGAAAGTTATAATTATTTTACTTTCATTTATAACTCTCATGTTTTTTGAGTATATTTCTTTGTTTGGATAGCAATTTGTCAAAACTTCTTTAAAAAATAAATTTTTCATAAAGATTCATTTTAAAAGTTTTATACTATATTTTACTTCACATTACATTTTCTAGCTTGTAAAGTCAAGTACAGAAAAAGTGACCTTCCCAGATAGGGACAGGTCGCTTTCACCAATTTTACTGGCTCCGAACTTGGGACGAAGTTCGACAAAGTATTATCGAGGAAAGAATATGAGTGTTGCTTTTTATTTTTTACAGTATTATAATCTAACTGGATATTTGGTCATTTAAATAACCGAAATTTGTCGTTAATTCGGCAAAGGCCTCAAGTAAGAGTTGGCTCAAGCTAGCAGAGAACAATGTTTCTTGGGAGTCTATAGATACTTCGGTATCTGTTAAAGGTTTAAAAACCAGACCATTAGCTAAGGTTTATGCAAAACAAGACAAGACCAAAGTCTTTCTCGAAGGTTCGGCATTAGTAGAACCACCGAAGCTATGGGCAACACATTTTGTTGCGGTAGGTTATTTTTATCTAAAGGTTCAACTTCTGTTGAACCTTTTTTATTTAGGTTCGAACTCGTAAAAAACAAGAAAAAATACCATTATAAAATAATGATATTTTTCTGGCTCCGTGGGTAGGGATCGAACCTACGACCAATCGCTTAACAGGCGACCGCTCTACCGCTGAGCTACCACGGAATATATAAACTATTTAATTTTCAAAACTATTTCGTGGTATTACTTCTAGTGTGAGCGTTCGCCTGACACAGGCGACTTCCTTACAGGAACTGTCCACTCATTTGATTTTATTATCATAAAACCTAAATGAGTCTTGCAGATTGGGTCCCTTCCCAATCTTCACTCTACCGCTCTGCTACCACGGAATGTGTCTATAATTTACAGACTACAATATAGTATCAAAAATAGTATAAAAAAGCAAAATTGTGGATTATCTCTATATGGTAAGTTTGATATTTTTGATATACTTATGTTTATGGATACAGAAGATATTAAATCAATTTTGTCTACAATTATTATTATAGGATTATTAGGTTTTGGTGGCTATTGGGCTTTTTCAACTATGGAATCAGGAAGTTCTCATATTGATAATGAGAAACTAGAAGATCTAGAAGAAGAGAACGAAGTATTACGTAATGAAGTATCAAAGCTGAATAGTGAGATAAGTTCACTTATTATACAAAAGGAAGAACAGTCAGTGAAAGAAGTGGAAGAATCTAAGCCAGTAGAAGAAGTCAAAGTTGAAAAGCCTGTAGTAACTCCTACAACTACTGTTTCTAAAAATCAAACTCTCATAAATGAATTACAAAAGCTTGTAGATAGTAATATAACTCTCAAGAAAGGCTCCACTGGTACAAGAGTCGGAACTGTTCAGAAATTTCTAAATATTTATAATAAAACATCAAATAGAGTAGATAATGATTATGGTGCTAGTACTATAACTGCTGTAAAAAACTATCAAAAAGCACAGGGTTTAACTGCGGACGGGGAAGCTGGTCCTGGTACATTCAAAAAGATGATATCATGGCTCAAAAGTCATTAATAATAATATTTAAATTCAATGAATAATATACCAATTCTTTTAGCGGGTTTTCCTTTTTTGGTTTTTATTTTTTTATTATTCTCAAGGAAAGTTCCTTTGATTTGGGCTTCTCTTGTTTCTCTTTCTTTGTATACAATACTTGCTGTTGTCTTTTGGCAAATATCACCAGACTATCTTTATATTTCTTATGGTAAGGGATTTTTTGTTGCTTTTGATATCTTTATAATAATATTTGGTGCAATCTTTTTTCTTGAAATATTAAAAGAATTAAAAATAATTAAAAATATTTCTTATTATTTAGGAAATTTATCAAAAGATTATAGAGTTCAGATAATCATAATAGCTTGGTTATTAGAAGCATTTATTGAAGGAACTGCGGGTTTTGGAACCCCAGCTGCTATCGCCGTTCCTCTGCTTATAGGCTTAGGTTTGTCACCACTTAAGGCATTAATAGTAGGATTATTAGGGAATAGTATACCTGGAGTTTTTGGTGCCGCAGGTACTCCTATTAAGATTGGTTTTGCAGGTTTAAATACTGTAGGGGTTCCTTATTTAGCCGCATTTTTAAATTTAGCAGGGTTTTTGATTCCAGTTTTTATACTCTGGACAATAACTTCTGGCAGAGAGAATAGAATGAAGGAATTTTGGAATGCATTACCTTTTGCTATTTGGTCAGGAGTAGCCTTTGTTGTCCCGTCATTCTTGTTTGTATCTCTTGGTCAAGAATTTCCTTCAATATTAGGTGCTATAACTGCTATATTAATAATTGTAGTTTCTGTTAAATTTAAATTCTTAACACCTAAAGAAACATTAGTTTTAAAAGAAGATGAATTAAAACAGAAGCCATCAATGAAAGCCATAAAAGCATTTCTTCCTTACATGATACTTATTGTTTTATTAATTCTTGGTAAATTTATTTTAGGGAAGGAGGGTATACCTTTATCTTTTGGATTTAATCATACCTTTAGTTTATTTAATCCAGGTTTTATTTTTATAATCTCTGGATTAATAGTGATGTTTATTTGGAAGGATAAAATGGTGACATTATTTAATTTTGTTAAAAGGGCTTTTGCTGGTGCATCGCATCCATTCTTCGTTGTGTTTTTTATGCTTGCTATGGTTCAAATAATGATAAATTCTGGTAATAATTCATCTGGTTTGTCTTCTGCTGTAACTTACATAACTAGTATTTTTGAGACAAATCTATTGCCATTCTTTGCTCCTTTTATTGGGGCATTTGGATCTTTTATGACTGGTAGTGTAACTGTTTCAAATATTATGTTTGGTCATCTTTTCAATATTTCTGCTATTAATCTCTCTTTGAATCCTATTATTATTTTATCTCTTGGTGTTGTCGGAGCGGCAGCGGGTAACATGGTCGCACTAGCAGATATACTTACCGCCGAAGCTGTGACTGGATTAAGAAATGGAGAAGTAAGTGTATTAAAAGGAGTTATTGTCCCTTGTATTATTTATCTATCTCTTATAGGAGTTATAGGGATTATTATTTTTGGATAATATGGTTTTTACAAAAGAATATTCACAAGGTATAATGAAAGTATGATGAAAATATACAATGCAGTTTATAAATTTTTTGATAAGTTAGAAGATAGGGTAAGAAGAAGACTTACTCATTATCCACTCATATATGCTTTTATAGGAAGTGTCGGTATTGTTTCTATTTGGAGAGGGGTTTGGGTTATCTCTGATGATTGTGGTTTATCAGGTTTGGAATCTTTAGTAATAGGAATAGTTCTCTCTATGATAATAGGGCTTTTTGTATCATTTTTTATTGGAGACAATATTATTATTTCTGGTTTAAATAAAGAGAAGAAGATTGATGAGAAAACAGAAGAAGAGATACAGAAAGAGGAGCATATCCTTTCTGGTCTTAAAAAGGACATAGAAGAAATTAAAGAAATGCTAAGAAATAAATAGATTTTATGAATAAAAAAATACATATCTTAATCATCATCATTTTTGTAATTATCAGTACAAGTATTTTGTATCTTATCTTTAAGAATAAAAATACAAATCAAGCGAATTTGCAAGAAACAAATCAGATAGAAAAACAAACAGAGGTTAGTAAAGAAGACTCTAATTCAGTACAAAAAAAGGCAGTAGAAGGTACTAACTCAAAGAATAATATCCCAGTAGTTTCAAAAACAACTCCTGTAGTTGATAATAATTTGAATGTCTCTGGAATATCTTTACTTGAAGTATCAAAGCATAATAATAAGAATGACTGTTGGATGCAGATAGATAATGGGGTATATAATGTGACTTCTTATGTTGGGAGTCATCCAGCGGGGAGGGTAATACTTGATGGTTGTGGTAAGGATGCCACAGCTATATTTAACGACGTGAGGAATCATGGAAAGTCATCGGTTGATAATTTATTAAAAGGATTATTTATAGGTAATATTCAATAATGAAAAAACTTTTACTAAATTTATTATTTTTAACCAATATATTTTTAATAATTGGTTTTTGGTTAAATGGATCATTACACCTACTTCAGAGTGGTGAATGGGGTAGTATAGCCATAGCGATAGGTAGAATTACAGGACTTTTAGCTGAATATTTTATATTGATTTTATTGATTCTTGTATCTCGTATGACATGGATGGAACAGATTTATGGTTTTGATAAATTGAATAAATTACATAGATATATAGGTTATTGGATTTTTATTTTTCTCTTATCACATCCAATATTTTTAAGTATTGGTTATGGAAATGTTTTACAATCGACAGTCTGGAATCAATTTATATCATTTATAATTTCATGGGAAGATGTAGTAGGAGCGTTGTTAGGTATTTTGTTGTTATTAGTTGTGATCATTTCTTCTATTGTCTTAATAAGAAAGAAAATAAAGTACGGAGTATGGCACTTTATTCACCTTTTTTCTTATGTCGCCATAGTTATGGCCTTGAATCATCAGATGGGGTCAGGAGACGTAAGCTCATCGTGGGGTTTAGTTTATTGGTTTCTTTTAAATTATTTAATTTTTGGAATTTTAATTTTTTATAGATTTATTAGACCTTTTTATTTATTCTTTAAGCATAGATTTGTTATTGATAAGGTGGTTTGTGAATCCCCAGATACTTTTTCTGTTTATATTACAGGTAAAAATATGGAGTCTTTTAGATTTAAATCAGGTCAGTATATAAATATTTCTTTTTTAACCAAAGAAATGTACCAACCACATCCTTTTTCTTTTTCAAGTATTTTTAATGGTAAATATATTCGTGTTACAATAAAAAATATAGGTGATTTTACTGGTAAAATAAATAACTTAAAAAATGGAGTAAATGTTTTAATAGATGGCCCACTAGGAATATTTACAGAAGAAAAATCTGCTAATAATAAATATTTATTATTAGCAGGAGGTATAGGAATTACACCTATTAGATCTTTATCTGAGTCGCTATCTATTAACTCAAAAAATACGATATTAATATATGGAGCTAAGACTCAGAGTGATTTGATATTTAATGAAGAACTTAAGGGCCTTAATATAAGATATTATCCTGTTTTATCTATTGAAAATAATACGTCTTTTGAATTTGGAAGAATTGATGAAGAAAGAATTAAAAGAATAGCCCCTGATTTTAAGGAAAGAGATATTTACCTTTGTGGTCCATCATCTATGATGTCTAGTATTATAAAAATACTAAAAAGCTTAGGGGTAAATGATGGTCAGATCCATTTTGAAGAATTTAGTTTCTAGTTATTATTTATAGAAAGGTAGAATTATTGTGAATGTTGTTCCTCTGTTTAACCCATTAGATGAGGCTTTTATTAAGCCGTGATGTCTTTTGATTATCTCTTTAGCTAAGTATAAGCTTAGGCCTATACCGTCAGTGTTGTAAAGTTTAGCTCTTTTGTTTCTGTAAAATTTAGAAAAAATTCCCCATCTATCTTTAAATGTTAAACCCATGCCAGTGTCTGCTATGGATAAAGATAATTTATTCCTGTCAGATTCACACTGGATTTTTATACTACCACCATTTGGTGTGTAATAAACTGCGTTTTCTAGTATTTCTTCTATAACAGAAGATATTTTCTTTAGATCTAGTGTTAAGGACGGTATGTCCTTGAAACTAGAGATTTGAAATTTGATATCTTTTTTAGTGATAGCTTCTCTGTTTTTTATAATTGCATTTTCTATAATTTCTCTGATGGAGACACTTTTAAAATCATAACTAGAAATATCTTTTATATTTCGGATCCCTACTATAGTATCTACCATTCCTAGTATCTTATCTGTTGCATTTTTAATACCCTGTAAGTGTAGTAACTTTTCGTTATTTGGAATATCATTTTCAAGTTCCTTTGTAATCCAAACTATGCGGGTTAAGGGAGTTCGAAAAGCATGATTCACCACAGAGATGAAATCCTTTTCACTTTTTCCTTCACTTTTAAATAATTGTATAACCTTGTAAGTTATATAAACTAAAACGACAATCAGTGTAAATATTTCTAATTTATCCATATATGTTATTGTAACTTGTTTTCTTCATTATGCCAATTCGATATATGTTAATTTATTGTTATAATAAAATTATGTATATAAAAGTAAGAGTAATTGCTGGTGCTAAAAAGGAAAGTCTAGAGAAGAAGACTAAAGACACTTACTATATAAGTGTGAAAGAGAAGGCCGAGAGGAATATGGCCAATAGACGAGTCTGTGAAATGATGGCTATCGTTTTGAAGGTTCCTGTCAAATCAATCCGTATCATAAGTGGACATCAAAGTCCCAGCAAGATACTATCCGTTGTAATTCCTGAAAATTTGGTATAATAGAGATATTAATAATAATAAAAAAGCTTCATAAAATAATTTATTTTGCTTTTTAAAATAATTATGATAGTAAACATTAAAGCTACAAACATGGAATTAACTCCCGCTATAGAAGATTATGTTAAGAATAAATTAGAATCAATAGAGAAATTCATGAAAGGAGGTGAGTTGAGTGTTTATGTAGAAGTAGGTAAAATTACTAATCATCATAAAAGGGGTGATTTATATAAAACAGAATTTAATGTAGATTTAGATGGTAAGAAATTCTTTATAAAATCTGAAAAGGATGATTTGTATGCTTCTATAGATGAAGCAAAAGAAGAAATAACTAGAAGAATTGCAAACAAAAAAGATAAAAGTAACACGATGTTTAAACGTGGAGCAATAAGTGTTAAGAAAATGATGAAGGGTCTATCCAAAAGAAATCCGTTTACATCCAAGTAGTTTCTTTTTTCCCTTCAGGGATGACTCGTTCGATTACGAACGAGTCATTCTCATATCTAGCTTTGGTTATTTTAATTCGTTTGCCATCTTTGAAAAAGAAGACTCCAGGCCAGCCGAAGAAGGCGCGGTATTTGTTCCAGTTCACATTTCCATTTCCATTTGGATCTATTTCTCCATCTTCCTTCTTAATTTTTCCACAAAATGTTGCCTGAGATTCGTCTTGAGCTTTTGGGTTTAAATTTTTATTAATTATATCTGGAATTATTTTACAAAGCAGATTGCCACCTATTTTGATAAGCTTTTCTCGGAGTTCTACTTTTGTATCATTTATATCTATATTTACTTTTTCTTCAGCTATTATGGCCCCGCTATCTAATTTGAAAGCCATTTGCTGGATACTGACACCAGTCTCAGTATCTCCATTCAAGAGACAAGCTTCGACAGGGGAGGCTCCACGATATTTTGGAAGTAGAGAATAATGAATATTGATAGTTCCGAGCAAGGGGGTGTTTATTAAAACTTCTGGAAGTATTTTTCCATAGGCGACGACGATAGATAAATCTGCATTCATTTTTCTAAGTTCTTCTATAAATTCTGGTGTAATTTTTTCTGGTTTTAAGCATTTTATATTATTCTCTTTTGCCCAAATACTAACAGGAGTTTCGGTCATGATCATCTTTCTCCCTTGAGGCTTATCTATTGAAGTTATAATAACACTAGGTAAATAATCATTCTCTTTAAGAATATCTAGTGTCTTACTTGTGACATCTGGTGTCCCAAAAAATATAAAATTTAATTTATTTTTTTCCATATATTAATATGCTTTTTCTAATGCAACTTCGTGCATGTCCTTTGCTTTGTCGATGAAGAGTATGCCATCTAAGTGGTCAGTTTCGTGTTGGAAGATGTGGGCGATAAGTCCAGCCCCATCCATCACAAACTTCTTACCGTTCTCATCGTAGGCCTCCATAGTGGCCTTAGTGGCACGACGAACCTTACCGTAGATAGGACGAACAGATAGACAGCCTTCATCCATTAGTTTCCTATCTTTTGAAATTTTTAAGAAAACAGGGTTAATGAATACAATATTGGGGTGGATATTTTTATTTAAATTGTCTGGTTTTGATCCTCTTATGAAATCTTCATCAAAAATTCTTCCTGAAATTATGAATATTCGGTAATTTATATTTATCTGAGGTGCTGCTATTGCGACTCCATCATACTGAGAATTAAGAGCTGTATTCATATCAGCAATTATTTTCTGTATTTTTGGTTTTGGGATATCAAGAATAGGCACTTCTTTAGAAATTTTACGAAGATTTTTGTGCCCATTTTGAATAATCTCTATCATGTTATAGATTCTTTATGTATTCTAATAATTTATCTAATTTGACTGTATCTTGAGATCTGTTATTCATGTCTCTGAATATTACAGAATTTTCTAGTGCTTCCTTTTGACCAAATATAATTGCGTAAGGCATGTTTAACTTTTCAGCTACAGCCAGCTGAGCACCTAGATTATCTTTGGATATAGATTGAGCTATAGGTACTTTTCCTTTTCGGAGTATTTCTATTACGTTAAGTGATTTCAACTTTGCATCAAAGCCGAGTTGGATAAAGTATATCTTCGGTTTCTTTATTATTCTAGGAGATAATTTATTAAACCAAGGTGATTCGATAACACGATCCACTCCGATAGACATACCGACAGCAGGGATGTCCTTTTTACTTCCTAATTGTTTACCCAGGTAATCATAACGGCCTCCTCCAGCGATAGTCATCTTCTTACCGGTTTCTTCATCTTCTATCATTATCTCAACGACAGTCCTCGTGTAGTATGAAAGACCACGAACAAGACATTTGTTTATATTATAAGGGATTTCCATTTGCTCCAAATATTCTAGAACTTCTTTGAAGTGTTTTTTACAATCTTGGCAAAGGTGAGAGAGGGTGTCGGGGGCATTCTGATTTATTTCTATAGTCTTCTCTTCTTTGGAATCTAAGATTCTTAATGGATTTGTTTTCAATCTCTCTCTATCTATTGCAGGTAGATTGTTTATGTTTTTCTTATAGTAAGATACTAACTCCTTTATGTATGAAGCTCGACATTCTTTGTCTCCAATTGAATTGATATCAACGGAGAGATTCTTTGCACCGGCTTCTGCAAGTATTGTCCAGGTAGTTTTAATAACAAGAGCATCTAAGATACTTTTCTCACTTCCAAGTGCATCCATATCAAATTGATAGAATTGACGGTAACGTCCTTTCTGAGGATTGTCGTGTCTAAAACTTGGTCCGTAACTATAGAATAGTACAGGTTGTGGTAGAGCTTGCATTCCGTGCTCGATATAACTACGCATTAGTGGGGCGGTGTGCTCGGGGCGAAGAGCGAGGTGGTCACCACCTTTGGTTTTCAAAGTATACATTTCTTTGTCGATGATGTCGGTGCCTACTCCTATGGATGAAGTGAAAACATCTTCGTGCTCTATAACAGGAGTTTCAATAGGTTTGAATCCATAATAAACAGCTATCTCTTGGGCCTTTTCGAAAAAACCTTGGAAATAATAGTATTGTTCATCTATTATATCTCTCATTCCTTTTACTGATGCAGGAGTTTCTTTATTTGTTTTTTTATGTTCACTCATATTTTGATTCGCCAAACTTAGGCGATAGTATTATTTAATAAAATCTTTTAATGAGCCCGGTAGGTAGCTAAATTCTTTTACTGGAATGAGTCTTAGATAGGCTCTTCCTATCATCAACTTTTTAGGTAGAAGACCCCATGATCTAGAATCTGAGCTTCTATTTCTATTGTCTCCCATAACGAAATACTCATCATCTCCAGTTTTATATGTTTCGGTTGTTTGGAATTCTTCATTAATATATGGTTCATCTAATACAAAACCATTAGGGTTCTCATTATTTACTATAGTTACTCTTCCATTATTTATTATAATTTTCTCGTTTGGCATCCCAATAATTCTTTTAATAAAATATCTAGAAGTATCTCCTGGGTATCGAAAAACAACGACGTCTCCTCGTTTTTCTTTTCCTAATATGAATGATATTTCATCAACTATTAGGTATTCTTTGTCGTGGAAAGTAGGGAACATTGATTCGCCGGAAACAACGAATGGTTGAGCAATGAACATTCTTATCGGTATAACAATAGCTAGGGCTATAGTTGCAAATTTGATTAAATCCCATGCATTTTTTCCAAATTCTTTCATCTTATTGTTTTTAAGAGGAACATTTTCATTTGTATTATTTTCCATATATGGGGTATTTTAACACACAATATCTATTGACAGAATAGGATTTCTCGTGTTGTGTTTTATATCGTCAAATTAAAAAATTTTAAAATAGCTTCTTTCAAAATGCACACAATAAAATTCTGGTGAATTTTTTGCTCGTACTCAGCCCGTCGGCTTCCGTAAGTCATTTTTCAAGAACTATTTTAAAATTTTTTGATTTCTATGCTACAATATCTTTATGTTATTAATTGCAGGACTTGGAAATCCAGGAAAAGAATACGAAGAAACTCGCCACAATACAGGGAGGATTATCTTGAATTTTATTGCAAAGGCAAATGATTTCGGAGAATGGAAAGATGATATGAAGTTGAAATCCAAAAGAATAAAAGGAGAGATAGAAGGGGAAAAGTTTGACTTCCTTAGCCCAGATACTTTTATGAATAATTCAGGGAATGCTGTTTGTCAGATTATAAATGATAAAAATAAATTGAAAAATTTAGTAGTGGTTTATGATGACATAGATTTACCATTAGGAAGTTTGAAAATTTCTTTTAATCGTTCCTCAGGTGGGCATAATGGGCTTGAGTCAGTAATTAAGAAAGTGAAGTCCAGAGAATTCGTACGAATTCGTATTGGAGTCTCACCAGTCACACCAACAGGGAAAATAAAGAAACCAAAAGGGGAGGAAGCAGTTCTCAAATTCTTACTTGGTAAATTTAAAGAAGACGAACTCAAGGAAATCAAAAAGCTTTCCAAAAAAGTCTCCGAAATCCTCGTCACCCTATCTTCCGATGGGAAAGATAAAGCAATGAGTTTGTATAATTAGCATTGAAAAATCCCCGTGAGGGGATTTTTCAATGCTTAGTAATTTTGAGTTTTTATGAATTACTTTTATTCTGGCTTTTCTGCTTTCTTTGCTTCGTCCATAAGTACGAGAGTCATTCTCTGATCCTTTGGTTCGAACAATGTGATTTGGAAGTCATAAGTCTTGCCGAGTTCTAGAGATTTCTTAAGTTTCTCTTCAGAACCGAAGCTTGAGTTGTGGACTAGTCCAGCCACACCTTGTTTGATAGAAACGAGAGCTCCGTGTTTGTTGAATTTGATTACAACTCCAGAAACGATGTCACCCTTCTTCAATGTACTTTCAAATTCATTCCATGGATTTTCTTTGAGAGCTTTGATAGATAGGGAAATCTTACCTTCTTTTATTTCTATAATTTTAGCATTTATCTTATCGCCAACCTTGAACATTGTTCTTGGATCTTCTACTAGACCCCAATCTATCTCAGATATATGTACGAGTCCTTCCAATCCTTCTTCAAGTTTAAGGAATACTCCGAAGTCTACGATACCAGCAACAGTACATTCTACTTCATTACCAACTGTATACTTGCCGACTATTTCTTTTCTTTCTTCTGGATTGTTGTCTTTCTCTGAGAAGATAAGTTTACCTTCTTTTGGAAGAGCTGAAATCATAACTACACTGATTCTCTTTCCCACGAGCATTTTCAAAGCTTTCAATATTTTATCTTTGTCAGAATCTTCTACTCTTGGATAGTGTTCACTCTTAAGTTGTGAAGCAGGAAGGAATCCAGCGATACCTTGCCAGTCGAGTATAAGTCCACCCTTGTTGGCTTCCTTTACTACGAGCTCCATAGCAACTTTTGACTTGATAGCTTTGTCAGCTTCACTCCAGATGAGTGCCTGCTTTGCTTCTTTCAAAGAAAGTTCTATGTAGCCTTCATCATTGTCAGTTCCGACAACTTTAGCTTTTACTACATCACCAATGTTTACTTTCTTGATTATGTCTTTAGCATTAATAAATTCTCTACCGAATATTATACCTGTTCCAAATGGAGCAAGGTCGATATATACAGAAGATTTCTGTATAGAAATAACTGGACCTTCTACGAGGGCATCCACTTGTGGGGGAACTTCTGCTTTATCGAGTATCTTACCAATAGCTGAAAGTTCAGCTTTAGCATGAAGAGCGATATCTGAAACTATGTCTTTTTCTTCTTCTTTTTTCATAATAATTTATATGTTTTTATTTTCCAAAATTTGTTATCCAGGCAAGGCCTCGGCAGATTTTGGAACTAAAAAAACCGCATCATTGCGGCACAGCTTGGATTTCTTCATCAATCTCTCGATTTCAAAAGGGTTAAATTCCAATCCGGTCTAATAATATGATTACTATACTATAAATATCTAATTTACGCAATGTGTTTTTAAGAGATAAGATGGCTTAACCCTATCTAGGAAAATTAGTTTGTAGTATGATAAAAGTATGAGCATCAGAAGACAGCCTTTAGTAGAAGGGGAGATATATCACATCTATAATCGCGGAGTAGACAAACGCGATATTTTTACAGACAAACACGATATCTATCGTTTTATAGAAAGTATTAAAGAATTTAATAGAATAGATAAAATAGAAAGTCTCGCAAATCTCCGAAAATTAAAATCAAATCTTCAAAAAACTCCCCAGATAGGGGCTAAGCCCCTATCTGGAGGAAAATCTAAAGAAAAGTTAGTAGAAATATTAGGATATTGTATCAACCCTAATCATTTTCATTTTATATTAAGACAAGTTTCAGATAATGGAATTTCAAAGTTTATGCATAAACTTTTAGGAGGATATACTTCTTATTTTAATATTAAAAATAAAAGATCAGGTTCGTTGTTGCAAGGAACATTTAAGTCTCAAATTATTCTTGGTGAAAATTATTTTAATAAATTAATAGGTTATGTTAACAAAAATTATTTAGTGCATAATATTCCAGAAAATAAAAATGATTTAGTTTTTTCTGGTGATTTTGAATATGAAAATAATAAATTTGATATTATTTCTAAAAAAGAAGGTGAAAATATTTTAGAAGTTTTTGGAGGTGTAAAGAAATTTAAAAAACATTGTGATGAAATAGTTTCTATTATTAGAGAGGAAAGAGGGAAGAAATCGTTACTCGAGGACGAAAATTTTAATGTAATTATAGAAAGTCTCCCAGATAGGGGCTAAGCCCCTATCTGGGGATTTGAGGGTTTTAGGAGGGAGAGATTGTGTTTTTTGTTTAAAATTTGATATAATATACAAATGATTATTACATATCTTGGAAAACAATTTTTTAAAATTCAGAAAGGGGAATTGATAACAGCCTTTAATCCTATTAGTAAAGATTCTAAATTTGCAGGTAAGATATCACGATTTGGTTCTGTGATGGCTCTCTCTACTACAAACCACCCAGACTATAACGGCTTTGATGTTGTTTCTCACGGGGAGACAGTTCCTTTCGAAGTGAAAGGTCCTGGAGATTATGAGATTAAAGATATTTTCATAAAAGGAATAATGACCGAAACGATGATAGATGAAAAGAAATATATCAACACAATCTATACTCTTTCCATTGAAAACATATCTCTATGCTTCCTAGGTGCTATAAATCAAGCAAAATTAAATACTGATATTCGTGGTCAAATAGGAAGTCCAGATATTTTGTTTGTCCCTGTTAATGATAAATTCTTAAGCCCAGCTGATGCTTACAAGCTTGCTGTTTCTCTAGAGCCAAGTATTATCATTCCTATGGATTATGACGAGAAAAGTTTGAAAGCTTTCCTCAAAGAAGGTGGTCAAGAAAAAGTTTCAAGTATTGATAAGCTTACAATTAAGGCAAAAGAAATTTTAGGAAAAGAAGGAGAAATCATTGTATTGTCTGATTAATTTATTTTTATGCATCCTTATATAAAAAAATTACAATCAAAGCCTCACCATGTAAAGAAGCGCATCATAACATTAGCTCTTATTGTATCGATGTCGCTCGTATCTCTGGTCTGGTTTTATAATCTAAATGACAGGCTCGGTGATGGTAAATTAACCGAGAAGTCACGTGATGATGTAAAGCCGTTCTCGATGCTAGGTGAATCAATGTCAAACACAGTAAAGAATATAAGCGCAAGTGTCGGCAATATATCAAATATCAAAGATCAGTTAAATAAAAATTAATTTTAAAATAATATGGCAAAAAAAGAAGAACCAAAACCAGAAATAATAAAGGAACATATAAATGTTATCGGAGTAGATATAGGTAAAGAAATGAAAGAATCGTTTATCGATTACGCCATGTCTGTTATTACAGATCGTGCTCTTCCTGACGTCCGTGATGGATTAAAGCCTGTTCATCGTCGTATCCTTTATGCCATGCATGAGATGGGTCTAAATTCTTCTGCTCGTTTTCGTAAGTCTGCAGCCGTAGTCGGAGACGTGCTCGGAAAATATCACCCTCATGGCGATGTGGCCGTGTATGATTCTATGGTGGGTATGGCTCAAGATTTCTCTTATCGTTATCCTTTAATCCATGGTCAAGGTAACTTCGGTTCTATTGATGGTGATGGAGCGGCTGCTATGCGTTATACTGAAGCTAAAATGTCGAAGATTTCCTCTTTACTTTTGCTTGATCTTGAAAAGGAAACCGTAGATTTCCGTCCGAACTATGATCAAACTCGTAAAGAGCCAAGCGTTCTTCCTACTTGTGTTCCGAGTTTACTTTTGAATGGTACTCTTGGTATTGCTGTCGGTATGGCAACAAATATTCCACCTCACAACCTATCGGAAGTTGTTGATGCAACAATACATCTTATAGAGAATAAAGATGCTACTACTGAGGATCTAATGCAATTTGTTAAAGGTCCTGATTTTCCTGTAGGTGGTATTGTCTATGGCCAGAATGATTTACTCCATGCTTATTCTACTGGACGTGGTGGTGTAGTTACTCGTGGTGAAGCTGAAATAATAGAACAGAAGAGTGGTACCTTCCAGATTATAATAACTTCCATTCCTTATCGTGTGAATAAATCTGCTCTTATAGAATCTATAGCTACACTTGTACAAGAGAAAAAGCTAGAAGGTGTTAAGGGGCTTCGTGATGAATCAACTAGAGATATTCGTATTGCTATAGATTTGAAGGCAGGAGTATTTCCTCAAAAAGTTTTAAATTATATTTATAAGCATACTCAACTTGAGCAATCGTTTAATTTCAATGTCGTCGCCCTTGTTGATGGTGTTCCACAGACTCTTTCCTTGAAAGGTTTACTCTCTGAATTTATAGATCATAGAGTTGTAATTGTTCGTCGTCGTACCGAATTTGATTTAAGAAAAGCAAAAGATCGTGAACATATTTTACTTGGACTTAAGAAAGCTCTTGATCATATCGATAGAGTTATAACGATTATTCGCTCATCCAAAGATACAATCACTGCCAAGTTAAATTTAATGAAAGAATTTAAATTCTCTGATCTTCAGGCTACAGCTATTCTTGAAATGAAGCTTCAGAAGCTAGCTGGACTTGAGAGAAAGAATGTCGAATTGGAATTAAAAGAAAAGCAAGAACTTATAAAAGAACTTGAAGCATTACTTGCAAGTCCTAAGAAGATGATGAAGCTTATAAGTGACGAATTGAAAGAAATAAAAGATAAATATTCTGATGTTAGAAAAACTAGAATTATAAAAGGAGGAGTGAAGGCTATTAATGAAGAAGATTTAATTCCTGAGAAAGAATCTATATTAGTATTTACAAAGGGTGGGTATGTGAAGCGTACTGACCCAGGAGAATACCGCACTCAGAAGAGAGGAGGTGTAGGAGTGATAGATATAGAACCAAAAGATGAGGACTTTGTAACGATGCTCGTATCTGCAAATACTCACAGTGACTTATTATTCTTCACAAACTTAGGTAAAGCATATCAAGTAAAGATGTATGATCTACCAGAAGGGAAGAGAGCTACGAAAGGTAAATCCATAATGAACTTCATCTCTCTCGAAGGAACAGAGAAAGTCACTTCTATCCTACCTATAGACAAAGAAACCAAGAAGAATGTAGAGAGTCTAATGATGGTAACCAAAATGGGAATAACTAAGAAGGTCAATGCAGAAGGATTCAAAGATGTACGTCGAAGCGGACTTATTGCTATTAAGCTAGATAAAGATGATGAACTAGAGGCAGTACTTCCTATAACAAAAGGTGATGATATAATGCTCGCAACTACTCTCGGTCAATCTATAAGATTTAAAGAATCAGATGTTCGTGAGATGGGACGAGGAGCAGGAGGAGTCAGAGCTATTAAGCTTTCCAAGGGGGATTTCGTTATCGGAGTAGATAGAATTCCAAAGGGAGAGACATCTTTATCCTTACTTACACTTGGGGCAAATGGATTAGGTAAGAAGACTGGAGTCACAGAGTATAAGGCCCAGAATCGTGGAGGTAGTGGTATAAAAACCGCAAAAGTTACAGCGAAGACAGGTAAGATTATCGTTGCTAAGATAGTAGGGGAAGAGAATGAAATCATCGCTGTATCTCAGAAAGGGCAAGTGATCAGAGTAGAGCTCAAATCCATACCAACTTCAGGACGTCAGACTCAAGGAGTGACAGTTATGAAGCTTCACGCAGGGGATAGTATCGCATCTATTACTTGTTTGTAAAATTATATTTTAATAAACACCTTATCGTAAGATAAGGTGTTTATTTGTTTCCAAAATTGAACATAGAATGATATAATATATTATATGTTTTCAAATCCAGAAAAAAATATCTCACAATTAGGATTACAAGAAGGTATGAAGGTCGCAGACTTTGGTGCGGGTTTTGGATTCTATTCCAGGTTTGCTTCAAAGAAGGTTGGTAATACCGGGAAGGTTTATGCTATTGAAGTACAGAAAGGGTTAGTGAAGAAGCTTGAGTCTGAAATAAAGCAATGGGGTGCAACTAATATAATTCCTATATGGGGTGATATAGAGAAGATAGATGGATCAAAGATTTCCTCGGACAGTATGGATGCCGTTATTATTTCTAATGTATTATTCCAAACAGAAGATAAGATCGGTGTTATAGATGAAGCTAAAAGAATTCTGAAAAAAGGAGGAAGAGTTCTGTTGGTGGATTCAGATAAAGACCAAAAAGCAGAAGAGCTTTTCTTGAAAAGAGGATTTAAATTGTTAGAAAATATACTAGTTTCAGATGATCATTATGGTATAATATTTAGATATGAGTAATTTTCAAACAATTTTAGTAACTATTTTTGTTACCGCAGCTGTTGTGGCTGTTTTGATTTTCTCTGGAGTTATAAATGTGGGAGGTAAAGACAAGAGTGTTATTACAGGGAAGGTGACTATATGGGGAACCTTTAATAAGAAAGATTTGTATGAATTATTTGATTCTATTTCTGGGGAAAGCAATGGAGACCTCTCTATAAATTACGTACAGAAAAGCAAGACTACTTATCAGGCAGACCTTATCGAAGCTATCGCTCGGGATCAAGCTCCAGATTTATTCATCATAAGTCCAGATATGATCATAGAGAATGATCCGTTCATATACAAAGTTCCTTATGAGAATTTTTCCGAGAAATCATTTAGAGATGCATATATAGATGGAGCTGATATCTATCTCGGTACTGATGGAATTGTAGGTTTTCCTATTGTTGTTGATCCTATGGTTATGTATTACAACAAGAACATGTTCTCCAATGAGGGTATTGCTAGTACACCTTCCTATTGGGATGAATTATTTAATTTAAACAGTAGACTGACAAAGAAAAAAGAAGATGGAACTATATTAGAAAGCATGATTGCTCTTGGTGAATTTAATAATATAAAGAACGCCAAAGATATCCTAATGACTTTAATGTTACAGAGTGGTAATCCTATAATTTCTAAAACAGAGAAGGGTTATACTGCCAATATTAAAGACAATCCGCTCTCATTAAAAGAGTCCCCGCTAGAATCTTCATATAATTTCTATTCAGAATTCTCAAGTCCTTCCACTAGTGCTTATTCTTGGAATAGTACATTGCCGAATTCCTTTGATTTATTCAATAGCGACAAGCTTGCTATTTATATTGGTCATGCTAGTGAATTGTTTAAAATACAATCGACTAATCCAAATCTTAGCTTTGATGTAAGGCAGATTCCTCAAGCCAGAGGAGTGAAGAGTAAGAGGACTTATGCAGATATATATGCTATCGCTGTAAATAAAAAATCAAAGAACATATCGGCTTCATTCTCTCTCGCAAATAAAATAAGCTCTGGGACTTACGCAGATTCTTTTGCAAAGTCAGTATCATTACCTCCTGCTAGTAGAGCATTGCTCAATATTAAACCGAAAGAGTCATACCTGGATGTGTTCTTCAATTCGTCTATTATCTCGAGATCATGGTTAGATCCTAATGACATAGGAAGTGATAAGGTGTTTAGCGAATTGTTGAATAATGTCTCTTCAAATAAGATGAATATATCGGAAGCTAGCGATAAGGCAAATGGTCAACTAATAAAATTAATAAATAATTAAATTATGAAGAAAAATACTTTATTTGTTTCTATCGTATCACTTGCTCTCGTTTTAATACCAGTCATTTCTTTTGCAGCTGGAATTGTTCCTGATTGTAATGTGGGACCTATTGATCCTGTCACTCAGACCTACGCTAAGCCTTGTAATTTTGAATACCTTATGACTTTGATAAATAACATTATAACTTTTCTTCTTTTCACTATAGCTACTCCTTTTATAGCTTTGATTATTATGTATGCGGGGTGGCTCTATATCTCTAGTTCAGAAAGTCCTAGTAACATAGCCACAGCGAAGAAGATATTTAAGAATGCAGTCTTTGGATACGTATTGGCTCTCGCAGCTTGGCTTATCGTGAAGACTATAATGTCTAGTTTGGGATTTACTGGCGAGATGTATTTATCTATTATTAGTAATATGTTTGTGTAAATTATTATGGAATATTTTAAAAAAAGAAAGTATAGTATTTTATCGAAATTATCAAGTCTTAGTTTCGTGTTTATAATTGCTTTATCATTAATGGGTCCAGCTGTTTTCGTTAAAGCGGAATGTGATTTTGCAGGAGACCGTTCTTGTGATACAGATACCTCTAGTCCAGAATCAGTGAGTACTTATACTTCTGATACAAATACAGATGTATCTACTGATGATAATATCAGAATTCAAACAAAAATAATTAATCCATTAGGTGCTGGTAACCTAGAGACCATACCTGCTTTCATAATTAAAATTATAGAAGTTGTTCTAACTGTAGGAGTTCCTATCGTTGCTCTTGCTATTATCTACTCAGGATTCCTTTTTGTTACAGCACAGGGTGACCCTACTAAGCTTAAAGAGGCTAAAAAGGCAATATTGAATACCTTGATAGGTGCAGTATTATTACTTGGAGCTTTCGTTATTGCAAATGCGATAGGAAAAACGGTCGAAGATATTAAAAGTGGACAATAATTATTTATGGATACAACACCAGTAGTAGAATCAGGTAAATTTTGTGCAGATATTGCTTTGAGTACCAGTAACATAGGGGATATCTTTACATGGGTAACTTGCTTGTTGAATCAATTAATGCCTATTCTTATCATGATCGCCAGTCTTGGCTTTGTATGGGGGGTTATACAATTCTATTTAAATCCAAACAGTGAAGATAAGAAGAAGAAAGGCAAAGAATTCATGCTTTGGGGATTGATAGCATTGTTCGTCATCGTTTCTATGTGGGGATTAGTCGGAATTATAGCGAATACCTTCGGAGTAAAGGTTATGGTTCCTCAGCTTTCAAATGAACAACCTTATACAAATAGCAACAATGAAGTACCAGTTTTTGATAATACTGGAACCGATAATGTATTTAATGAAGGGGTAGATAGTACTATTGAAGAGCCAGTTTTTGACAATACTGAACCCAATGACGTATTTGATCCAGTAAGTTAGCATTATTAAAGTATTGTATATATTATATTTAATTTGCTATAATATACATATAAAGTTATAAGGTCTTACATTCTGCGGTCGGCAGTATTAGATCGAATTATTATTAAGTTATTATTAAATTTAGTTAATTTATGAAGAAAATTATTTCATTAGGTGCTGTTCTAGGTGCTGTTTCTCCATTATTTGTATTTGCATATAACACAACATTGTTCAATATAATCGATACTATTTCTACAATGCTTGCTATTGCAATGCCAATACTTATTACTATTGCAGCTCTATGGTTCGTTTGGAATGTTATCATGTATGCTATATCAGGAGATGAAGCAAAGAAGAAGGTTGCAAAAGACGGTATAATCCAAGGTCTAGTAGGTCTATTCATCATCGTTGCTTTCTGGGGAATAATAAAGATATTCATGACAACATTTAGAGTTGATACTGGAAGTGGTTTAGAGATGATTCCTGAAGTTCCATTACAACTAGTTGACTAATCAGTTTATGATATTTCAATTTATTCCAGTAGCTGAAGCTAATATAACAACATTGATGGAAAGTATTAATAACGTAATTATTAATCCTCTTATAATCTTTTTGTTTGCCCTTGCTATCGTATATTTTATTTTTGGAATTTTACAATTCTTGTTGAATCCAGAAAGTGAAGATAATAGGAAGAAGGGGAAGGCCCACATGCTATGGGGTATAATAGGAATGTTCATAATGGTTGCAGTATTTGGTATTATGAATTTTATCCTAAAGAACTTAGGAGAAGATAAAATAAAAATAGATAATACTGGTAACATAGAAATCGAAAGTAGGAACATAGAATAAATAAGAAAACACCCTGAGGAGAAATCCTCGGGGTGTTTTTGTTTAAGCGGGTGTTGGGTTTTTTTTGGAATCGGATAGTGGGGGATATAAGGGGATTTAGGAAATTAACTCATTCCAATTAAATACAAAATGTAAAAAAATAAACTTACCAATTCTATGATCAGTAAGCTTATTTGTAATAAGTTTTATGCAACTCAATTTTTATATAAGTTTTAAAAGAGCTTTATAAAATTTTATTGCTTTTGAGATATCCTTGGCTGAATCGTCACGCATTAAAACTAATTGTTTCTCGCTAATTAAGAATGAATAAATAAGCGAGTTAGTTTTATCTGAATATATATATGCGTATATACAGCCTTCTTCTTTCCCCTTATGACTTCGAAAGTCACAAGATGTAGTATCTACGGTGTCTACCAAACTGATTTGTTTATAGTCCTTAATTTGTGGTTCAGTTCCTTTTTTCTCAATATAATCTACAATTGAGTTAAAGGTTTGCCTTCCGACAAGAATTTTTTTGGACTCGATTGTTTCTGCAGTCGTGTGAATACTTAATGTAAAAATTACAATAAATATGAATATGCAAAGCTTTTTCATTATTTATACCCCTCCTTTCGGTATATTGTTAATTTATTATATGTTAACATAATATATAACTTTTGTCAATTGTGACCCTAGGGGGTTCAAATTGGAAACAGATAGTAGAGAGTATAAGGGGATTTAGGGAGTTAGCTCTGGATTTTACTAGTTGACAGATATGTATAAATATGCTATCATTAAAAATAATAAATATGAACCTTTTATTTTAATAGAAATGGAAATAATAAATAGTAATAATGGAGAGTATAACTTTCCAGAAGAATTAAGGCCACTATTTGAGGCAATGGAAGCAGGTCAGAAAATAAAATCTGTTACTTGTATGAAGGGTAATATGAACAAATCTGATACCTCAAAAGACTTCAAAATTGAGGATTTTATTGCTCTTAGTTATTGGGTTGCTATAGGATGGTCGGAGGATAATGGTAATGTTGATTATGTAGTAACTGGTCCAACAGAGCTTGAGCAAAATTTTTATATGTGCTGGGTGAGGTCATTTGAATTGTATTGAATACTCACAAACTAAGATTTTATATTAAAGGCATTCATTAATGAATGCTTTTTTTATTTGGTTTTTATCCCCTTGGGTCGTCTAAAATAACTTATATAAAATAAGCTCTAAAAATCTGTGACCTTAGGGAATTCAAATTGTAATCGGATTGTAGGGGTTATAAGGGGGATTAGGGATATTGGACTCTAGTTTATTAGTAAAGAAAGAAGTTCTGGAAATTCTTCTGTTTTCATTATACTCAAAATAAAATGACCTTTTCCATTAAATTCTTTAAGCTGAATATTTTTTACTTTTTCACTAATCATTTCAACACTCTGTAATATTGTGGAATTATCATCAGTAGAATACATAATAGTAATACCATCGGTTCTCGAAACAATATCTGGGTTAATATCAAATTTAAAAAAGTCAGGGTCTATTTTTTTATTAGGATCTAGCCAAGGAGCAACTAAAACGACCTTTCCTACCTTTGTATTATTTTCACTTAACCATCTTACTAGAAATCCACCACCGCAACTATGTCCAACTAGCATAGTATTTTCATCTGGTTTAAATTTATCTAATAAATCTTTCCATTTTTCATAATTAGGTTCATAAAAACCTGGCATCTCAGGAGTCTGAGTTTCAATACCATTTAGTAGTAACTGTCTTTGAATCCATGGAAACCAGTGATCATTAGAAGCTGCAGGACGGCTTGTGTCTAAAAAGTTTGATTTATTAGTATACCCATGAATTATTATTGCTGTTTTCATATTTTTATTATACCAGATTTCAAATCATTAAGATATTTCCATATTAGGGGGTTCAAATTGGAATCGGATTATCGATAATATAAGGGGATTTGGGAGGGAGTGTGGTTTATTGCCTAGATCAATTGTAGTATAATTAAATTATTATTAGTTTATGTTAAATTTATGGAAAAAGATTTTAAATTAGAACAATTTAATAAAGCAGTTTTAAATGAGACTGCAACTTGGTGGGAAATGAATTTACCATCAGGAGATGTATTTTTTGGTACAGCAAAAGCAAAAATGCTAGGTTATCCTGATGAGATGTTTAAGAGTTATAAAGATTTTATGGCACTTGTTCATCCTGATGATGCAGAAAAAGCTATGCAAGCAATGAGAGATCATATGTATGGAACAGCAAAATTGTATGAAACAACTTATAGAATAAAAAATAAGAATGGAAAGTATCTTAGATTTTATGATTGTGGACAAATAATAAAAAGAGATGGCAAAAATTTAACAGCTATGGGATTTGTTGTGAAGATAAATGACGACAATTATATTTTAGAGCAGATGAATAATTTTAAAGAATTAATATTAAGTGGCAACCCATCAATCATTAATTTAGTTTCCCGTATACGATAAAAATATCATTATTTAAAAAACCTACTCCAAAATAGTTTTTTTAAATGTGTGACACTACCGGGAACGTGAATACACTTATCTCCCTCGACTAAAACTTTTTCGTCAAAAAGTTTTGTCTGGGCACCAGCTCATCTATTTTCTTTGGTAAAAAAATATGATTCCGTTGTTCGATTCCCGGACGCAAGCAAAGAAGTTTGCTTGCTTAGGGTCACAACAAAAAACCGACCTAAGTCGGAATTTTTCGTTGTGACCCTAGGGGGTTCAAATTGGAATCTGATAGTAGAGAATATAAGGGGATTTAGGGAATTAAGAATTATATAAAACAAAAAGCCGTTCCCGTTAGGTACTAGGCTTTCATTTTGCTGTTACTCATAAACCCTATTTATATTATATCCTATGATTCTTCCATCAGGATTATATGGTGGGTCGTAAGCTGGGTTAACTTCGTGAGGTATTGTTACCTTATCGGTTTCTGGTTTTATTTCACCGATAACACCGACACTGAATCCTTCTTCAAGAGCTTGTTGAACACCTTCTTGAGAATAAACTTTTAAAAATCTTGTTGCCATTTTGGAAAAATTTAATAAGACATAGGTTTAGATATTTTTATTTCTTGAATTTCTGTTATATTGCAGATTTTTTGATAATCTCTACAATCAACAAGGTAAGCTTCTTTCCCGGGGTATTTTATAAAACTAAAAATTCCATTTTTAGTTATAATTTTACCATTAGGAATATTTTCATCCTTTTTTATTAAATCAAGAGGCCCATACTTAAATGGTTCTAAATGCACCTCTTCATAAAGTTGAATTTTTTCATCAGGAGTAAATTCAATCATTATTTTTTGCCCGTTTAAAATTATTTCATATTCCATTTTATAGAGTTTTTAAAAATTACAATTTTTATTAAGATTACAATTAATTTTATATAATGTCAATCAAAAATTCAATTTGGAACCAAAACAACCATATATGATATGGTTTAAAATTAATGGTGACCCTACCGGGAACGTGAGTACACTTATCTCCCTCGACTAAAACTTTTTCGTCAAAAAGTTTTGTCTGGGCACCAGCTCATCTATTTTCTTTGGTAAGAAAATATGATTCCGCTGTTCGATTCCCGGACGCAAAGTATGCAGATACTTTGCTTAGGGTCACAACAAAAAACCGACCTAAGTCGGAATTTTTCGTGGTGACCTTAATGATACCCGATTTAAAACTCTATATAGAAACATTCAAGGAGTTATATCTGATTATCTCTCACTTTGAAAAACCCTTTTATTATAACGGAACTAAGGTTGAAGCTCTTCAGAGTATATACCCCTAATGGTATTTAAATTATAGTGTCTTTATCCAGTTATTAAATATATCTTTTAATTGATTTAGATGTTCTTGTTCTTTGAATGTATGTGGTGCTCCTTTTATTATATGCAACTCTTTCTTTGTCTCTGTTGGTATTAAATCATAGAAGTATTGTTGCTGGTCTGGAGGGCAACTCGTATCAAGTTCTCCTACAACAAATAATATTGGCATATTTATATTCTTAGCTTTTGGTTTTAAATCATGAGTTAACCTTTCCTCTATGTGAGACCAAGGAAGTTTCATTTCTATTCCAGGCTTTGAATTACTCATTCTTGTTTTCCAGCCAGTCTCTCTCCATTCTTTCAGTTCTTCTGGGTTAAACCTTTCGTGTGCTTCTATGCTATCTTGACCAGAATAAACAGCAGCATAAGGAAATACCCCTTTAACATATTGTGGATACTCTTCCGCATATTTAGCTACAGCAAACCCACCCAAACTATGTCCTGCAATAATAAAAGGTTCTTGATACCATTCTTGTGTTTTAGCCCATTCAATTACATCAACTAAATCTTCATAGTGATTTTGCATTGTCGCGTCTTCATATTTGCCCTCACTTTCACCAATTGAATTAGTCGCATCAAAATTCACTGTTATATAATCATTATTAAAAAGTATATTAGTTAATGCTTCCATGTGTAGCTGTTCTTTAAAACCTCCAAGTCCATGTAGAATAAAAGAAAGACCCTTTGGATTTTCTGGTGTTAATATACTACCTATAATTTCAAGACCTTTTCTATTTTTTATTGAAAATTTATTAGTCACACTTTTATATTATCATATAAAAATATTTTATAAAACATAAGACAGAATCTATAATTTATGGTATTATAAATTTGTGAAAAAGGTAAAAATCATTTTTGATAACAATTTAAGTATTACAGGAGATGGGCAACCTCTTTCAAGTATATTTTCTGCCAGTATTTCTAGACTTAACAAATTTATTATACAGAATAAATTAGAAAAGAGAGTAATAATATGTTTAACTGAAACCTTTAAACAAGAAGGTATTGCTGAACTGCAAACAAGGGCATTGTCAAAATATCAAAGTGGAATTAATTCTATTAAATTACTAGAAGGAATATTAGAAGATACCACAATAACAAAAATAGAAAATAAGGAATTATTTAAGGTTATTGAAAATAAGTTTAATGAAAAGATAAGTGAATTCAATATAGAAATATTACCCTTACCATTAAAGACTAGTATTTTGGATTTGTCTGAAAGAGCTATTTCTTATAAAGCTCCATTTGAAAAAGGAGACAAGGGTTTTAAAGATACTCTTGCTTGGTTATCTATAATAGAAGATTCAGAGAAAAATACTGATTTTGAATACATTCTTATAACTGAGGATAAAATTTTTAGTAATGATTCTATTAAAAAGGAATTTACTAATGAGAATAAAAAAGACATTATAATAATACCAGCAGATCCAATAGAAGAAATATTAGATGAGATGTTAAATTTAGGGTTTAATTTAGAAAAGATTAAAAAAGAAGTGATTGATAAAATAAAAGAAGATGATAATTTTAAAAATCAACTTGAAAAGAGAGCATTGAAAGAATTAAGCACTTCAAATAATAGACTTTCGTTTTTTGTAAGACCTTATTCATTATCTCCATATGACCCAGAATGGAAATCTAAAATAGTTAACCTAATTTATGAAGATGTTGGTGCTAATGTAAAAAATAATATCAGCAAAGACTTATTTGAAGTTGAAATTAATGTCACTTTTATACCTAAATATGCTGATTTAGATAAAAAGAAATTGAGGCGTGGAGCATTATCATCAAACATTTTTGCAGCAGTATCTGATGAGGCAGTAAGTCGCTATGACTTTAATGATAATGCTGTTTCTGTGATGTATGGACATAATAACAACTTATACCCAGAACTATTAAGACAAAAATTTACTTTAAAATATAGTAAAATAAGTGGATTAAAAATCACAGATAGCGAAGAGGTTATGCCAAACAACAGATTGGGCTATTTAACTATAGGAGAGTATTAATTAAAAACTAGTTTTCATTTTCTAGTTCCCAAACAGGAAATCTTTTTGTAACTTTATTCCACTCCATTAGTTCATTTTTTATATCTGCTGGAAGCTTAAGAGCCCTTGGAATATTAAAAGTTTCTCCACAGAAATTATAATCTTCATCTTTTATTCCACCTAACATATTAGGATCTTTAAGAAGAAAACCCTTCTTGTCCTTACCCTCTAATCTACCATCAACAATATGTTCTAGGTGGTCTCTAAATTTGTTTAAATACTCTAAATCTTTTATATATTTTTTGTAAATATTTTCATAATTAATATCATTTCTTATTTTACTTCTTAAATACTTTAATATTTTTTGAAGATTGGAAATACTTACTAAGAAAAAATGTATATCTGAAAATAATGTCTGCAAATCATTTTTATTTATATCATTTTTTATTCTAGAAATTTGCAATTTATTCTTTTCTAGATTTTGATGTAAAATTGCCATAATAATAAATATTTTCTTGAAATTAGGATCATCCTTTGGAATATTTATTGTATAATTTACCTTTTGCATATCTTTTTATTTATCTACAAGTCTTCTTTGCATATATTCAACCACTATAGAGATAATTCTTCTTACATTTTCATTACAATTTTTAAATAAAATTTTATCAAGTGCATCTTCTACACCATATATTCTCATAGCTTCACTTATAAGAGCATGAGTAAAAGATTGAGTTGTAGAATTTACATCTTTGTAATCTAATATTATGTTATTTCCATTTGCTAATTCTGGTAAAATTTGTTTTTCTCTTTTCTCTCTTGCTTTATCTTTATTCTCTGCGAAACTTCCAGCAAATTTATAAATATTGATTATAATAAAATTATCTTTACTCATATAAATTTAGGTTTTTTATATTTTTCCTTTTTTAAACCTGTAACATTTTTGGCATAAAAATCACGTATTATGCCTAATAATTGAGAAAAAGCCTTGTTTTCATTTAATGAAATATCTACTCCTACAACAACTCCATCCCAACTAGGAACATCGGAAATACTATGTCTATCTTCAAGTGGATTACTTTTTAACTTAAAACTATCTTCATTGTTTGACCTTTTTAAAAGTTTATACATTTTATCACCACTAATTATAGTAAAATAATTAGCATTAACAAATGCAATTGATTTTATTAGGAATAGACCAAATCCAGCATTTTGAGCTGTTCCACCAGGTCTTATTGTTGTTCCGGTAACACCAGGAGTTAGTGCTAATTTTATGGCTGATATATCATCCATTACACTATATGATTTTCTTATTGAGGTTTTTAAACCAACTCCAACATCTGCAACCCCAATTGAGATTCTATTACTAGTTTTAAAATATTGAGCACAGACTACTGCTCCATGTTCTGAATAGGCATGTTCAAGAACATTTCTGATTAACTCACTAAAAATATGTTGAATTGATTCAGCTTGACTTGGATTGTTCTGTAAATGTAACAAAGGAACTAATTCTTCTAAAAATGTTTGTAAGTCTTTTGAATTCCTTATTTGTTTTAAAGGTATTAGAACACCAGAAGTTTCATGTTTTTCTATATTTTTTATATTTACTTTTATTCCAAGGAAATCAAATAATCCCATTGTAACAAGATAATGACCTGAGCGTGCAGTAATTTCTTCACATTTTATATTATTAGGACTAACAGTTTTACCTATTACTGCTATCATAGACAAGACAACGGGATGAATAGAAATCCAATTCGGATTAGCTGTTATTTCCAAATAATCTTTATTCTTTAAATCAAGATTAGAAAAGAATACATTTATATTACCTAAGAAAGCACTGTTGGGTATATGGATTTTCACTACTTAATTCTACTAAGATTCCCGGTAAATTACAATGTATTTGGGTTATTAGAGTATATATTAAAATACAAGTTTTATTTACTTAAATGCAACACATTTATGTTGCAAATACAGCATAATGAACTCTGGTGTTTTACCTGTTAAGTCAGGACTTTTGAATACGGTCATTTTAACCGTAAATACGGTCTCAGAATAACCGTGTTTATCGGTTAAATAACGGAATAATCAATGCAGTCATTTTAACAGCAAATGCAGTCTCAAAATAATAGTGTTTTGCTTATAAATAAAGGATCTTGAATGATGGTGAAAAACCACTTAATGGTGGTGTATGAATAATGTGGATTCCACACTAAATAGTGTTAAACCCTGTATCTCAAAATGCAGGTGTTTTACCTGAAAATACAGGTGGAATGAATACTAGCTTTTGACTAGAAAATACTAGTGAAATTATTGTAGTTGTTTACCATCAAGCATGACGCTTTTTACAGTCCCTCCTTTGCCATCTCTATAATCAAGTTGAACCTCCCAAACATTCCTTATCATAGCTCCATAACTATTCTGACTATCTACATAACCATTTACAGCCCAGACATCTTTTAGATTAGAAAGTTCATAAGAATGAACATCATCAAATTTAGCTGTTGAAGGAGCTTTTAAAGTTCTCTTAATGACATCTTTTGCAAAGACAAGTGCTTCTATTTCTCTTTGGTTTTGAGTTGGTTGAGTGCTTGAAGTAGTGTTACTACTTTTATCACTAAACATTCCAGAGAATGCTACAAATATCAATATTGCTAATATAGCACCCATTATCTTTTTCTCTTTTGTCCATACATACATTTTACCTTGGCAATGAGGACATCTGGTTGCCATAGCGTCTATTTCTTTCTTACAATGTGCACACTGTTTTGTTTTTGTCTCCATAATAATTATATTTACTTATACTAGATGGGAAACAAAAAGCTCCCAGCCAGTATGGTGGATTTTAACCCACCTGTATCCGTTTCCAGATACAGCCCCGTAAAAGGCAAACTCTGACTAGGAGTTCTTTATCTTTTACGGGGACTTGCTTCACCATGCCATTAATTACTTAATTGGTTTAGGCTACTCTTATTAAATTATGTTTTAATGATACCTCGTAATTAGCTTTTAATCAATATTATTCTCATAAGATAAATTCTAATTTGCTAAATATTAAATTATGTTGTGTTATGATTTGCTCATATTGTAATTTAAGAATTAAGGTATAAAATATCTTTTATGTAGTTTGGTCAGAGCTACATAGTTCATTGAAAAGAATACTTTTTGTAATAGTGGGATACTCGGCAATGTCCGTAGTCCCCCAAGTTTTGGAGATATATTTATTAGTATCATATGAGTAAAATGCATATGAAAGTAAGAAGTTAAATTTTGTAATCATTAAGAATAAATATATGCAATAATGTCAGCAGATTTGAAATAATAATCTGTGTGTTAGGGAAACTAACTCGTCATGTGATTAGCCAATAACCTGAAAGTAAATTATTAAGTAATAAACTAAATTCTATTTGGTTTATTTGATAATTTACTTTTGAGTTGTTGGCTCTTTGTTTTTTAAGTCAGCAATACAAAAGTAGCATAAATATGCTACAGGCTAGTGAAGAAGAAAATGTATCTAAACTCCAAAGATACATAAGGGAGAAAAACCCTAATCTCAGTAATGAGAAAATAGTTGAAATGTCAAACCAATTCTATGAATTAGGTGTTTTGATAGTGAGACTACAAGCAGAACAACATTTACCTGTGGCTAAAACACACAAGGATAGTGTTTTAACACCAGAAACACTCAAACCCCCATAAATTAATTTACCTGTGCTTATACAACAGAACTACACAGAATTTACCTAGTCGGGTAAATATAATTAATTAGATAAATTATATATGTTTAAAGAATGTTTAGGTTATTGTAGAGACTCTAAAAGAGAATGGGAAAATATTTATTCAGTTGAACAGCAGAGAGAAGCCATTGAAAAATATGCTTTAGAAAATAATCTTCATATATTTGAAATATTTGAAGATGTAAATAAATACGGGAAGAAGTTTAACAGAGAAGGATTATGTGGGATGTTGAAATATATATCTTTGAATCCCAATGTTAAATGTATACTTGTTTCAGATGTATCAAGACTTTTTATTAAATTTAATAGCTCTTGGTTTACCCTTAAAAGATTTCTAGAAGAACATGATATTAAATTAGTTTCTCTTGTTAATGTTATGAATAAATACATTAACACTAAAAAATAAATTTATTGTTTCTTTACAGAGAGATTTGTAAATAAAGTCTCTCTGTAATTGAGACAATCATTTTGAGATTATAAGAAAAAGAGTTTAAATTAGATTCAATCATGATAGGTAAAAAAATAATAAAACCTAATAATGCAGTTATATATCTAAGAGTCTCTTCTAAAGAACAGATTACTAATTTCAGTTTAGACAGTCAGGAGAAAGTATGTAGAGAATATTGCAGAAGAAATGGATGTGAAGTCTTAAATGTTTTTAGAGAAGAGGGAGAATCTGCAAAGACTGTAAACAGAACAGAATTGCAAAAGATGATAAGGTTCTGTGAAATAAATAAAAGGCAGATTAGTAAAATTGTTTTTTATAATGTTTCTAGAATGTCCAGAGTGGCAGCTGATTATTTAATCTTGAAAAGAAACTTTAAGAAGCATGACATTTCAGTTGTCTCTGCAACAGAGGGATTTGATGAATCTCCGTCTGGTAAATTACAGGAAACAATGCTCTCTGCTTTTGCTGAATTTGATAACAACCAGAGGTCTGATAAAACAAAGGAAGGTATGCAAGCTCGCTTACTTAGTGGTCTATGGAGTGGAATAGCTCCGTGGGGTTATTTTAATACTCGTGATAGAGATGATAGTAAAATAATAGCTCCACACCCAGAGAAAGCTCCTATAGTAAAAATGCTGTTTGAAAAATATGCTACTGGTAAATATTCTTTTAAGGAACTAGCAAGAATGGCTAATAAACATAATGTAAAAACTATGCATGGAACTAAAATGTGTAAACAACTTGTAGCCAAGATAGTTAAAAATCATATCTATTATGGAAGAATGGTTGTAGCTAGATTAGATGTTGATATTATGGGTAAGCATGAAGCTATAATCACAAAGGAGTTATTTGATAGAGCTAATAGTAATAGAAGTAGCTCTAGAAAAGGATTACCTCGTAGTAGAGAAAATAAAGATTACCCATTGAGAGGTATTAAATGTGGTGGTTGTGGTAAAAGTATTTCAGGTGGAAAATCTAAAAGTAAAACTGGAAAATATTATCAGTATTATAGTTGTGTTAATGGTGATTGTGAAAAAAGAAAAGCCATCAGAAAAGAAGACCTAGAAAATGACTTCACTAGACTACTTAAAGAACTTACTCCTAATGATGAATACTTGGATGTTCTAAAAGAAGCTATCAAGTTGGCTCATAAGAATGAATTGAATTATGTCATTAATGAAGAAAGAAAAATTAAAGGAACACTAACAGAATTGTCAGATAAGAAAAATAAGTTATTGGATCTTCGTATTGATGGAAAGATAAATGATGAAGATTTTATTTCAACCAGAGATAGAATAAATTTTAAAATAAAAGAAGCAGAAACAGAATTAAGTTTATTATCTTCTCCAGAGTTAGAGATAAATAATGTCATTGATGCTGGAATAAAATTCATAAAAGACCTCCCAAGCAATTGGAAAGATTTGAATGTGAAAGATATCAGGATACTAATTGGGGTTTTATTTAAAAATTTATTAATTTATTCATACCCCGACATTAAAACCCCAGAAGTATGCTGTATTTACAACATAAAACCTGAGTTATTGAGTGATAAGACCCATTGGGTGACCCTACCGGGAATCGAACCCGGATTACCGGCTTGAAAAGCCGATGTCCTAACCGTTAGACGATAAGGCCATAAAACAAATTTTACTAAATTTGTTCGGGCGTCCAAATTACTATTTGGATTAGCCAAAACAATACAAAAACTACACCAGAAGATTATAGCATTTTTTGTTAAAAACACAAATTTTAAATAATTAAAATTTGTGATAAAATATTTGTATGAATAAAAAACAAATTGCTTTAATAGTCCTAGATGGCTGGGGGTACAGAGAGGAGAAGAAGGATAATGCGATAGAATCATCCAAGAAACCAGTTTTCGATAACCTATGGAATACTTACCCACACTCTCTTTTAGGTGCATCAGGTGAGGCTGTAGGACTTCCGGAAGGGCAAATGGGGAATAGTGAAGTAGGCCATATGATAATAGGGGCAGGGAAGGTTCTGTATCAAGATTTAGTAAGAATAGATAAAGATATAGAGACAGGAGCTTTCGCTACTAATGAATCATTCCAGAAACTTTTCACTCATGTAAAGGATAATAATTCTACTCTTCATATTATGGGTCTTCTCTCAGATGGCGGAGTTCATAGTCAC
>Ga0209800_10000769_pt1 | contig 41650 bp, 36 predicted proteins | sample Higcelweek8metaG_FD_187174 | JGI IMG/M metagenome (GOLD analysis project Ga0209800, IMG submission 187174) | Freshwater pond sediment microbial communities from the University of Edinburgh, under environmental carbon perturbations - High... | ecosystem: Environmental > Aquatic > Freshwater >...
AACCCTATTGGTAATCCAGAATATAATATTGCCGCCTTTGGTTGGGCTAAAATAGATCAACAATGGGATATAAACGGTATTAAAGTCTTTAAGCTCGTCCATAATCCAAATGGTCAAAAAACAAATTAAACAAATCGGTAGTTTTTTTTGGAAGAATAAAATTCTCATTATTATTGTGGCTTTGGGTCTTTTTTTACGTTTATATTACTTACCAAACTTTATTGGTTTTGCTTGGGATCAAGAACGAGATGCTTTTACTGTTAAACAAATTATTGTCGATAAAAAACTTACCTTAATTGGACCAAGAGTTGTCAATGACCGGGGATTTATGCTTGGACCTTATTTTTTTTATATTCTTTTACCTTTTTATTTAATTACCAATCTTAATCCTAATGCCATTATTCTTTTTATTGCTACTTATAGTTTTATTTTTCTAATTTCTTCATTTTTTATCTTAAAAAAAATATTTTCCTCAAAAATGGCTCTAATTTTTGTTTTTATTTGGTCAGTTCTACCTCTAGCTATTTCCATTGACACTATTTCTTGGAATCCACTTTTAATTCCATTTTTGTTCATTTTTCTAATTTATCTTTTAAATAATCTTAATTTTAATAAAATTAAAAATTGGCTCATGTTAGGCTTTTATCTAGGTTTTTCTTTTAATATTCATGTTCAACTAATCATTTTAAGTTTCATGGCTTTTATTTTTCTTTTAATTAAAGTCTCTAAAAAAGATTTCTTTAAAAGAATATTTTTTCTATTTTTAGGTTTTCTTTTGAGTTTTTTACCATTATTAATTTTTGACTTAAGACATAATTTTTTAAACTTACATCTTTTTTTAAATTTCTTTTCAAATGGTTCTTCTGTTAAAAATTATTTTGCTTTTATTCCAGTTTGGACAAATTTCATTTCCTCTATTTTTATAATAAAATCGTCTTTTTTTTCAATTCTATTTTGGTTTATATTAACTTTAATTTTATTTTTTCTTTCTAAAAAAAATATTTTAAATAAAATTTTATTGATTACTTGGTTATTTTTTCCAATTATTTTTATTTTTTATGGTCAAAGACCATCAGAATATTATTTTAATTTTTGTTTACCCGTAATTGTTTTAGTTTTTTCTCAATTAATTGTCAAAATAAATTCAAAAATAGTTTTTATTACTATATTAATAGTGTCTTTATTAGTAATTTATTTCAAACTTAAAAACAATATTATTGACTCTTATTCTTTAGCTAATAAAACAACAGTTGTGAAGTATATTGGTCAAAAAGTCGACCAGAATCAATTTAATCTTTCCTACAATGTTCCAATTGGACAAAATAGTGGGTTTTCATACCTCATGGATTACTTGAAAATAAAACCAACCAATAACTCTAAAGATCCATTAATTCAAATAATTATTCCAGCTCAAACAAAATACCCATCTTTTGGTAATATTAGTATTGAGTTTCCTTATCCATTTAATGAATAAAAAAACACTGTATAATCAAATTATGAAATCAATTTCTATTATTATTCCTTGCTATAACGAAGAAAATAATCTTAAAAATGGTGTTTTAAAAGAAGTGGCTGATTTCCTTAAAGATCAACAATTTGAGTGGGAAGTTCTTATTTGCAATGACGAGTCTACCGATAATAGTCTTAAACTAGTTAAAGAATTTGCCGATAAACACCAAGGTTTTAAAGTTTTAGACTTACCTCATGGTGGTAAACCTTCAGCTGTTTGGGGTGGCATTCAGAAAGCTAAATATCCTCTCATTCTTTTCACCGACATGGATCAATCAACTCCTTTAAAAGAAATTAATAAATTACTACCATTTTTTGACAAAAGTTACGATGTTGTCATTGGTTCTCGTGGTATTTCTCGTGATGGAAATTCTCTTCTTCGTAAAATTGGTGGAGCAGTTTTCCTTTCTTTTCGTCGAATTTTAATCTTAAGAGACATTATTGATACTCAATGTGGTTTTAAAATGTTTAAAACCGATGTTGCTAAAAAACTTTTTCCCAATCTTCAATTTTTTAAAGATAAATCAGAAAAAAAAGGTTGGCGAGTTTCTGCTTTTGATGTCGAACTTTTATTTATGGCCAAAAAATGGGGATATTCTACCAAAGAAGTTGTTGTTGAATGGCGCAATGAAGATGAAAGTGACACCAAGGGTGATAGTGCTACTCGCTATAAAAAAGAATCTATTCAAATGATTAACGAAATTAAACGCGTCTTAATCAATAATTTTAAGGGTGTTTATGATAAAAAATAAAATTTTCCGTATTTTACTTCTATTACTAATAGTCTTTATTTTTCTTTTTTCTCGACTTCAAAATTTAACTGCTATTCCAGTTTTTGGTGACGAAGCTATTTATATTCGTTGGGCTCAAATTATAAAAAGTGAAGAAACATTAAGGTTTATACCTCAAACCGATGGTAAACAACCACTTTTTATGTGGATTAATGCTGTTACTTCAAAATTCTTTTCTGATCCTCTTATTAGTGGTCGTATTGTTTCCATTTTTTCTGGTCTTGGAATAATAGTTATCTTATTTTTATTAACCGCTGTTATTTTATCTTTTAATAGTAAAGAAAAGAATATTTTTCGTTTTCTCCAACAATCCATTCGTGATAATTTTTATCCAGCCATTTTTACTTCTCTAATCTATGTTTTAATTCCATTCACTTTTTTCTTTGACAGAATGGCTTTAGCTGACACTCTTTTATCTTTCTTTGGAGTTTTGTGTTTATTTTTAGTTTTACTTTTATCAAAATTTCCTCGTCTAGATTTATCTTTAATTCTTGGATTTGCTCTTGGTTTAGCTTGGTTAACCAAGTCTCCAGCTATTTATTTTGTTGTTTTATGTTTTTTTACTTTCTTAATTTTAAAGAAAAATTCGACGATCCACGATCTAATATCGACGATCTATCTTCCGGTGATTTCCGTCATAATTGGATTTTTAATTTACAACATTCTTCGACTTGGACCTCAGTTCCAAATGATTGCTCTTCGCAACAAAGATTATATTTGGACAATTGGAGACATTCTAAAACATCCACTAGACCCACTTAAACCTCATCTAATTAACACTTTTGAAATTTATCGTTACTATCTTTCTCTTCCTCTAATTATTTTTAGCATTATTGGTTTTTTAATATTTTTTTTAAAAAAGAAAAATAAATACCAAATACTTAATACTAAATACTTAATACTATTAAGTTGGTGGATTTTGCCTCTAATTGCTAATTGTATTTTTGCCAAAGTTTTTACTGCCCGTTATATTCTTTTTACTTTACCTCCATTATTAGTTTTAATTTCAATTTTTCTTTTTAATTTATTAAAAAAAATACCTTCTATTCCATTAAAAACTATTTTATTAATTGCTATTTTTATTCCTAATTTAGTTTTTATGTTTAAACTTTCTACCAAACCTTTCACTCAAAAACTACCATCTTCAGAACAAGGCTATCTAATCGATTGGACTTCAGGATGGGGAATTAAATCAGCTTATGATTATCTTTATCAACGTTCTTTGGTTAGTAATGTTATTGTTGGTACTGAAGGTGCTTTTGGAACTCTTCCTGACGGTCTTCAAATTTATGCCAACAAACTTCCTCATTTCACTATCATTGGAGTTGGCCTAGGTTTTTCTACGTTACCAGCCAATTTAGTTGATGCAAAAAATCATGGTGATGAAGTTTATCTTTTAATCAACAAATCCAGACTAAAACTTAATACTGTCGAAACAGATAAACTTAAATTTATTAATTCGTATTCTAAACCAGAAAACGATCAATTATTACTTTTTCAACTTTAACTTTATATTTATCCGCCTGTGGCGGAAACTTGATAAACTATTAATAATTATGTCTTTTAAAAAATTTTTTAATTCTTTTTTCAAATCAAAATTCTTTTTTCCAATATTAGTCTTAGTTTTAAGTATTCCCGCTTTTTTCTTTTTTTTAAAGCCAGGTAATTTATATTGGAACATGCACGACGATATGCAAATAATTCGTCAATTAGAATTCGAAAAATGTCTTAAAGATGGTCAGATTCCTTGTCGTTGGACTCCAGATTTAGGCTATGGTTACGGTTATCCTTTGTTTAATTTTTATCCTCCTTTTCCAAATTTTGTTGGTCAAGTTTTTAGAATTTTTGGTTCATCTTTTATTCAAAGTGTTAAATTTACTGCTGTAGCTCAATTTGTTTTAGCGGCTTTATTTATGTATCTCTTAGCCTCATCCTTGTTTGGTAAGTTTGGTGGTCTTGTTGCGGCTATTTTTTATACTTATGTTCCATATCATGCCATAAATGTTTATGTTCGAGGAGCTATGAATGAAGCTTGGGCGGCTGTCTTTTTTCCTTTAATTTTTTACTTCGCCAGAAAAATAATTTTAAAAAATAAGTTTATTGATATTTTGGGTCTAGGTATTTCTTTTACTTTTCTTCTTCTTTCTCATAATCCCATGGTTTTAACCTTTACTCCAATTCTTTTCATCTGGGTTTTATTTTGGCTATGGCAAACTTATGGTTTCAATGTCAAAAAAATGATTCCTATGGTTGTTAAATTAGCTCTTTCTGGAGTTTTAGCGGCTGCCTTAGCTGCTTTCTTTACCATTCCTCTTTTTACTGAAACTAAATACACTCAAATTGAATCAATGTTCCAAGGTTATTATTCTTTTTCTGCTCATTATGTCAGCTTAAAACAAATGTTTTTAAGTAATTTTTGGGGTGATGGTGGATCAATTTGGGGTCCAAATGACGGAATGTCTTTCATGATTGGCTTTGTTCACTGGATATTAGCTATTTTAATCGGTCTTTATTTTGTCATCACTTCGATTAAAAACAAAAAAATCGATAAACAACTTTTACTTCCAATTCTTTTAATTGGACTAGCTTTTGGAGCTGCTTTTATGGCTCATGAAAAATCTACTTTTATCTGGTTAAATCTAGAAATAATTCAAAAACTCCAATTTCCTTGGAGATTTTTAAACCATAGTGCTTTCTTATTTTCTTTATCTGCTGGGATTCTTCCTTATATTTTAAATAAATTATTTTCCAAAAGAATCACTATTTTAGGCACTACTTTAGTTTTAGTTATTCTTTTTGCCACCAACATCTCTCATTTTTATCCAGTCACCAGTGGACCAATTACCGATGCTCAAAAATTCTCTGGAAAAGCTTGGAGTAATTTAATTACTTCTGGTATTTATGATTATTTACCAAAAACTGCTAGTACTGCCGCTAAATCACCAGCTATTCCTTTCGTTGATAAAGTTGAGCCATCCATTGCTTTAGTCAACATTTCTGGTCAAAAACAGGGGACAGATTGGATGTTTTTCAATATCTTTTTAAATAAAGATGCCACGGTTACTATTTCTCAATTAGCTTTTCCAAATTTTGAAATTACCGACAAAGGTCAAAAAATTGATTATCAAATAGAACCAGAACTTGGTCGTATGACTGTTAATTTAAAATCTGGTGAACATCAAATTTACGTTAAATTAAAAAATACTCCAATCAGAACTATCTCTAATTACATTTCTCTTTTTGCTTGGATTTTTGTTGCTATTTGTTTAATTAAACCTCTATGGAAGAAATTGAATTACAAGAAATAAAAAGTAAAACTACTAAAAACGTTTTATTTTTATCGCTCAGAAACATTGGTATTCAATCAGTTTCTACTCTAGGTTTCTTTCTTTTAACTATTCTTTTAGGTACTGGTGATGTTGGTCTTTTTGCGGTTGTTTCTGAATCTGTTAGTATTTTAGGTTATTTTTCTGATATTGGTTTAGCTGGAGCTCTAATTCAAAAGAAAGAAAAAGTTGAAAAAGTCGAGTTAAGAACTACTTTTACTATCCAACAAATTTTAGTTTTTATTGGTTTACTAGTTATTGGTATTTTTTATAGTAAATATTCAGTCTCAAAAGGTTATGGATCCAGAGAATTTTGGATTTTTGCTTCGCTTTGTTTTTCTTTTGTTTGTGCTTCTTTAAAAACTGTTCCTTCAGTTCTTCTTGAAAGAAACCTTAATTTTAAATTAATTTCTACCATCGATATTATCGAAAATATCACCTTTTATTTAATCGCTGTAATTTTTGCTTTTTTTGGTTTCGGTGTTTTTTCTTATGCCATTGCCACTTTTATTCGTAGTCTTTTAGGTCTAATTATTATTTATAGATTTAGTTCATGGCCTATTGGTTTTGCTTTTTCTTTTAAAACTATTAAACATCTTTTCAAATATGGAATTCCTTTTCAACTAAATTCCTTTATTGCCATGGCTAAAGATCGATTTTCTAATCTTTTTGTGGCTGGAATAATTGGTCGAGAAAGTTTTGGAATTTTATCTTGGGCTCAAAAAGGGCCACGAATTCCTTTAAGTTTTATGGATGCTATTATGAAAGTTACTTTTCCTACCTTTGCTAGACTTCAAGATCATCCTGAAATTCTTAAAAAATCATTAGAAAAAAGTTTGTTTTTTATTGCTCTTTTTGTTTTTCCTATGACAGCTGGTATTGCCCTAGTCTTACCCGAAGTTGTTTATATAATTCCTAAATATACTAAATGGCTTCCGGCTATTTTTCCAATGTATCTTTACTCCATCAATGTTGCTATTGCTGCCATTACCACCCCTCTAACCAACGCTTTTAATGCCATTGGTAAAATTACCACCACTACCAAATTTATGATTATGTGGACGGCTTTAACTTGGATTTTCTATCCAATTTTAAGTATCCGTTTTGGTTTAATTGGAACTGCTGTGGCCGCTTTGATAGTTGGAATTAGTTCTTTCGTAGTTTGGTTTACTGCTAATCGGATTTTTAAAATTAACACTTTTAAAGTTATTTTAAAACCGGCTCTTGCTACCATTTTTATGATCTTAATTTGTTTAATCTTAAATAAATTAATTATTAGTCCATTACCTCTTTTAATTACCAAAATCTTTGCCGGAATAACTGTTTATGGTTTATTTCACTTCTTATTTTCTAAACTTGAAATTAAATGGTTTGCCAACCAACTATTATGTCTAAAAAACAAAAAATAATTTTTGGAATAATTTTTATTTTATGTTTTTTAATTCAAATTCTTCCAGTTATTAGAAGTGGACTTCAATATAGCTATGGTCTTGGTTTTTGGGGAAGTAATGGTCATGATGCCATTTGGCATCTTTCTTTAATAAACCATATTAAAAATCCTTTTAAAATTAATTTACCAATTTTTTCTGGAGCGATTCTAAAAAATTATCATCCTTTTTTTGATATTTTAATTGCCTTTTTAGTTTCCGTTACTCATATCTCTAGTACTCTTTGGTATTTTCAAATTTTTCCAATAATTACTACTACCATTCTTTTATTTACTTCTTTTTTTCTTGGTCGTCGTCTTACTTCAAAATTTTCTGGTGGTCTTTTATTAATGTTTTTCAATGCCTTTGCTAATTCTTTTGGTTGGATAATTAGTTTAATTCGTTCTGGTCAAATTGGTGGAGAATCTTTATTTTGGTCAATGCAATCAGCTTCTAATCAACTTAATCCACCTTTTGTTTTATCTTTAATTTTTATAAATTGTCTTTTGCTTTTAATTCTTAATCAAAAAATAAATCCTAAAATTAAAAATGTATTAATTCTTTTAATTCTAATATTAACTCCTATAACCAAAGCTTATGGAGGAGTTGTTGTTTATTCAATTTTTACTATTTATTCCTTAATTTCATTCAAAAAAAATAAAAAACCATTTATTTTATTTTTAATTTCTCTACCTTTAGCTTATTTTGTTTTTAGAATTTACAATTCAACTTCAGCTTCTCTTTTTGTTTTAAAACCATTTTGGTTTATTAATAGTCTTATTGAATCACCAGATCGCCTTTATATTCCTTTTCTAGCCAACATGCGTTATAGCCTAGAAGCTACTAATAAAATTGGGGCAAGACTAATAATAATTTATTTATTTTCTATTGGTATTTTTTATTTAGGTAATTTTTCATGGAGATTATTTGGATTATTATCAATAAAATCTTTCAAAAATATTCTTAAATTACCATTGTTAGTTACTATTTTTATCACTGCTCTTATTCCTTTGTTTTTTATCCAAAAAGGAACTAGTTGGAATACTATTCAATTTCTATATTATTCTTTATTCTTATCCAATATATTTTTAGTTATCTTTTTTGTCAAAGCAAAACCAACATTTTTAATCAAAACAATTTTTGTTATCATCATTATCACTACTTTGATTTCTAATTTTGAGACTATCAATCGTTATCTTTCCAATCCAGCCCCAGCTACATTACTAAACACTGAAATAGAGGCTTTAAATAAGTTAAAACAATTACCATCTGGAGTTGTTCTAACTTATCCTTATGACAAATATCAAAAAGATAATATGTCTACTCCAATTCCTTTATATGCCTATGAAACTACCTCTTATGTTTCGGCTTTTAGTAATCATCAAACCTTTTTAGAAGATGAAATGAATTTAGATATTACTGGTTTTGATTGGCAAAGCAGATTAAAAGAAGAGAAAGATTTTTTCATTAGTCAAGATAAATTTCAAGCTCGAGGATTTTTAATTAACAACCATATTAATTATATTTATTTAATCAATAATCAAAGTTTTTCTCTTTCTTTAGACGATTTACAGATTGACCAAATTTTTAACAATGGTCAAGTTAAAATCTATCAAGTTAGAAGGTGATAAACTATAAATAATCTATGACTAACAAACCTTTAATTTCAGCTGTCATTAATGTTCGAAATGAAGCTGAAGCTTTGAATAAATGTCTTCGTTCTATTAAAAATTTAGTCGATGAAATTATTATCGTCGATATGCAATCCACAGATGGCAGCATCGAAATTGCCAAACAAGCTGGAGCTAAAGTTTATAGCTATCGTCCTATGAAGTTTGTTGAACCAGCCAGAAATTTTGCTCTTTCCAAAGCCACTGGTAAATGGATTCTTTTATTAGATCCAGATGAGTATCTTAATAAAACTCTCAAAAAAGAACTTTTAGATGTCACCAAAAGATCTGATGTTGATTACGTTAAAATTCCTAGAAAAAATATTATTTTTGGTCGTTGGATTCGTCATTCCAATTCTTGGCCAGACTATTTAATTCGTTTTTTCAAAAAAGGGGCTGTTACTTGGAAAAAAGAAATTCATAGTCAACCAGTTGTTAAAGGTAATGGATTAACTCTTCTCGATTCAGAAAAATTAGCTATTCAACACAATAACTACACTAGTGTTTCTCAATTTATTACTAGAGCTGTTCGTTATAGTGGAATTCAAGCTGATGAACTTAATGCTCAAGATTATAAAATAAAAACCAGTGATTTTATCCTCAAACCAACCCAAGAATTTAATAGTCGTTTCTTTTTTGCCGAAGGTTATAAAGATGGTCTTCATGGTTTAATTTTTGCCCTTCTTCAAGCTTTTGCTATTGCTTTAATTTATATTCGTCTTTGGGAAAAACAAGGTTCCACTGACAAAGCTTTAACCAAAGAATCTTTTGTTTCTGCTAGTCAAGAAAGTACTTTCGAATATGATTTTTGGTTTTCCAAATTTTTTAAAAATGAATATTCCCCAAATTTTTTCAAAAAAGCTTTAATCAGAATTCGTCTTTGGTTAAATTACATCACTAAAAATTTTTAAAGTAATGAAAAAAATTGCCATTGTAGTTTTAAATTGGAACCAACCAAAATTAACTATTGATACAGTTGAATCTTTATTAAAGATAAAACACTCTTCTTTTGAATATCAAATCCTCTTAGTTGATAACGGTTCTAAAGATGATTCTCTTCAACAACTTCAAAACCTCTATTCCACTAATTCGTCAATAACTATTTTTGAAACTAATCAAAATTTAGGCTACGTTGGTGGTAATAATTTTGGGATCGTTTTTGCTCTTAAAAATAATTTTGATAGTGTTTTACTTTTAAATAATGATGTTATTGTTGATTCAAATTTTCTCGAAGAATTAGTTAAAAAATCAGATAAATATGATCTTCTTGGTCCTAAAATTTATTTTGCTTCTGGATATGAATTTCATAAAGATCGTTATTCTAAACAAGAACTTGGTAATGTAATTTGGTCTGCTGGTGGCAAAATGGATTGGAATAATATCCTTGGTAGTAATGTTGGAGTTGATGAAGTTGATAAAGGTCAGCACGATAAAATTAAAACTAAAATCGATTTTTTAACTGGCTGTGCCCTTTTAGTTAATAAAAATGTTTTTCAAAAAATTGGTCTTTTAAATCGAAAATATTTTATGTATTTAGAAGATGTTGATTTTTGTCATCGAGCCAAATTAAAAGGTTTTAAAATGGCTTATATTCCAACTTCAAAAATATGGCATGTCAATTCTGGTTCTTCAAAGAGTGGTAGTCTTCTTCAAGATTATTTTATTACCAGAAATCGTCTTCTTTTTGGAACCAAATATGCTTCTTTAAGAACAAAATTTGCCCTAATCAGAGAATCAATTCGTTTTTTAAATTCTTCCCAAAGCACCGCTTGGCGTAAACAAGCAGTTAAAGATTTTTATTTACATAAATTAGGAAAGGGGAGTTGGAAATGAAAAAAATAAATAATCTTTCTATAATTATTTTGGCCGGTAATGAAGAAAAAATGATTGTCGATTGTTTAAAATCTTGTGATTGGGTCAGCGAAATTGTTTTAGTCGCAGCCAACTCTACTGACGATACTGTTAGTTTAGCTAAAAAAATCATCCCCGATATTAAAATAGTTAAAACCACCGACGAATATAATAAAAATTTCTCTAAGTGGCGAAATCTTGGTTTTCAAAATGCTACCAAAGACTGGATTATATATATCGACGCTGATGAAAGAATTCCTCTTACTTTAAAACAAGAAATAATTAAAACCATTAATAATAAGAATAATAAATTTACTCATTTTGCTATTCCTCGAGCCAATCATTTTTTAGGTAAAAGAGTTAAACATGGCGGTTCTTATCCTGATTATGTCAAAAGACTTTATTTAAGAGAAAAATTTAAAGGATACAAGGGTATTCTTCACGAAGAACCAATCATTAGCGGCGATTTAAAGCATTTAAAATCAGACCTCCTTCACTATACTCACCGAGATTTATTTTCCATGGTTAATAAGACTTTAGTCTGGACAGATATGGAAGCCAAAGCCCTATATGAACATAATCATCCTCCAGTTGTTTGGTGGCGTTTCATTAGAATGATGATTACTAAAACTTGGGAAAGATTAATCAAACAAAAAATGTGGAAAGATGGCACCGTTGGTTGGATTTCGGTTATTTTTGAAACTTTCGACACTTTTTTAATTTACGCCAGACTTTGGGAATTACAGCAATCGAAAAAACTCTAATCTTCTGTGTTATTATAATTTAATGTTAAAGAGAGTTGCCATATACGATCCCTATCTAGATACTCTTGGTGGTGGTGAAAGATATTGTTTAACTGTCGCCGAGGTCTTATTGCAAAATGGTTATCGAGTCGATTTGTTTTGGTCTGGAAATCAAAATTTAATTACTAAAGCTGAAGAAAGATTTTCCTTGAATCTTAAAGGTTTAAATTTAGTCAATGATGTTTTTCATATAAAACCAAAAGAAATTGATTTGTATGAAGAAAGACAAAATTTATTCAGCATAATTAATCGATCACTCAATCAACAAACTATTCGTCGCAAAGTTTTAAACTTTACTAAAAAAATTAAAATTACTAAAAAATACGACATTTTATTTTATGTTGGTGATGGTAGTATTCCTACTCTTTTTGCTAAGAAAAATATTCTCCATATTCAAGTTCCTTTTTCTAGTCAAGATAGCTTTTTAAATAAACTTAAAAATAAAGCCAAAGTGGCTTTAATTTCTAAAATTGCTTGTAACTCTAAATTTACTTCAAGTTTTTATAAAGAAAATTTTGGTTCAAAAATTTCTATTTTATATCCTCCAGTCGATGTTCAAAAATTCGATATTTCCGATAAAAAAGAAAATATCATTTTATCAGTTGGTCGTTTTGATAATATTTTAAATGCTAAAAAACAAGATGTTTTAATTGATGCTTTCAAAGATTTAGTTAAAAAGTACGATCTTAAAGATTGGAAACTAGTTTTAGCTGGAGGCAGTCTTCTAGATGCCGATAAAAATGCTTATTTAGCTTATCTTAAAGACAAAGCTCAAAATTTTCCTATTGAGTTTATGGTTAACCCTAATTTTTCTAAACTTAAAGAAATCTATTCTGTTTCCAAAATTTATTGGCACGCTGCTGGTTATGATGTCAACGAAATGGAGCATCCTGAAAATACTGAACATTTCGGTATGACCGTTGTTGAAGCCATGGCTTCTGGTTTAGTTCCGGTTGTTGTTGCTAAAGGTGGTATTCCTGAAATAATCAATAATGGCATTGATGGTTATCTTTGGAATAATTTAGATGAATTAATTACCTACACCCACAAACTAATTGATTCTCCAAAAGAATTAGAAACAATGTCTCAACAGGCCTTATTTAATTGTAAAAAGTTTTCTAAAGAAAATTTTGCGGCTGAATTATTAAAATTAATCTCTAATTAAAAATGAAAATTTCTGTTTTAGTCACTAATTGGAATGGCCTTTCTTTGCTTAAAAAAAATCTCGAAACTGTTATCAAATTAAGTCCTGAAGCCGACGAAATTATTGTCGCCGATGATGCTTCTCAAGATAAAAGTTGTGATTTTGTTAAAGACTTACAAAAAAAATATCCACAATTAAAACTAATTGCTCGAACTAAAAATTTCGGATTTGGTCATAATTCTAATGATGCTGTTAATCAAGCCAAAGGGGATTTGGTAGTTCTTTTAAATAGTGACATTTTGCCACATCCAAATTATATTAAAAACACTCTTAAACATTTTGATAATCCAAACGTTTTTGGAGTTGGTTTTGCTGAATTAGGTCATGAAAATTATGCTCGAATTTTTTGGAAATCTGGTTATCTTCAACATGAACCAGGTACAGATATTAAAAAAACTCATATTTCAGCTTGGGTTTCTGGCGGTAGTTCCATTATTAGAAAAGATTTATTTCAAAAATTAGGTGGTTTTGATGCTGTCTATGCTCCATTTTATTCTGAAGACCTAGATCTAGGTTATCGAGCTTGGAAATCAGGTTACACTCTTCTCTGGGAGCCAAAATCAATCGTTGAACACAATCATGAATCTACCATGTCCAAGTTTTCTAAAAACCTTTTAAATTATGTCAAAGAAAGAAATCGTTTATTAAATGTCTGGCGTAATATTACTGACAAAAAATTATTAGGATTAAATAAAATCGCTCTATTCTTTAGAGTTTTATCTGGTCCAAACTATATAAAAATTATTAGAGCTGCCAATAAACAAATCAGACATTCCAAACCACCAATCATCTTTCCAAAACTAACCGACCAAGAAATATTTAAACTTTTTTCTAGATAATTAAAATGAATCTTTCTATTATCATTCCAACTTGGAATACTGCTGAAGTTACCAAAAAATGTATTCAAACCATTCAAAAACACCTAAAAAATTTTTCTTACGAAATCATAATTATCGATAATGGTTCCACTGATAATACGGTTGAAGTTTTATCAAAAATAAAAGGTTTAAAGCTTATCAAAAATAAAGAAAATTTAGGTTTTGCCAAAGCCAATAACCAAGCTGTTAAAATTGCCGACGGTCAATTTTTACTTTTCCTAAATTCAGACATGGAATTAATAGATGGCAGTTTAATTCAAATGTATCAACATCTTCAAACTAATTCCAATATTGGTGCCATTGGTCCTCAATTCTTAAATATCGATCTAACCCCGCAATCGTCTGTCTTTCCAAAACAAAACATCAACAACGCCTTTAAAGAGTTCTGGCTTGGTCAAAAAGATAAATATTTAAAATATTTACCCAATCTTTCTAAACCATCATCTGTTTGGTCAATTTCCGGTGGCGCCTTAATGATTAATAAAGATTTTTTCAAAAAAATTGGTGGTTGGAATGAAAAATATTTTTTCTATTTTGAAGATTTAGATCTTTGCCGAAGCGTTCATCAAGCTAAAAAAGATATTGTTTATTATCCTGAATGTAAAGTTATCCATCGCCATGGTTTTAGTGGAGCTAAATTAGCTTCATCAGCCAATCAATGGCGACGTTTAATTCCTAGTAGTATTAAATATCATGGGAAAATAAAACATTATCTAATCAACTTAACTATTTGGTCTGGTCAAAAAAAATCTAAATTTTTAAAACTATTTCACCAAAGTTAATGCCTCAAATAAATAAAAAAATTATATTTTTAGCTATTTTGATTCGACTTTTAGTCATGCCTTTTTTCTATCATCCTGATATGAAATCTCAGCATTTCCATTTCCAGTTTTTTTCCAAAGGTGTTTTTAATATTTATGAATATCTTTTTGATAATAAAAGTAACTTAGGTTATAAAGATACTTTTAATTATTTACCATTAACCTATTACACTTTTGGCTTAACTCAAACTATTACCAAACCTTTATTGGGTAATGATTTTTATTTATGGCTTAACGATTGGGGAGAAACCAGAAATGATCATTCAAATATTATTTTTTATATGTTTTTTCTTAAAATTCCTTATTTAATTTTAGATATTGGCTTAGCTTTTTTACTTTTAAAAACTTTCAAAAATTCAAAAATATTTTATTTTTGGTTATTTAATCCTATTTCAATTTATTTAATCTACATCTTGGGTAATTTTGATATTTTGCCATCTTTTTTAACTCTTCTTTCTTTTTATTTTCTTAAAAAGAATAAATTATTATTTTCTTACCTTTCAATCGGAATTGCTATTGCCCTTAAAATGTACCCTATCATTTTCGTTCCTTTTATATTTTTCTACAACCCAAAGGAAATTTTAAAACATTTAAAATATTGTTGGTTTTCCTTACTCCCTTTAATTATTACCGTTCTTCCTTTTATTACTCAAACTAGTTTTATTAATTCCTTTTTAGGCTCAGGTTTAACCCAAAAAATATTAGAATACGAAATATTCAATATTCCTGTCTTTCCAATATTATATTTAATTATTCTTGCAAATTACACTTTTTCTAAATCAAAACAAAAATTTGAAATTGCTATTGTTCAAACTTTTTTAATTTTTATTGGTCTAGTTAAATTTCATCCTCAATGGATAATTTGGTTTTTCCCGTTTATTATTTCTATTTTTATTAATTCTAAAAAAATCAATAAACTATTTTTAATTTCTTTCTTTATTCTAATCTTTTCTTATATTTTTCTTTTCAATGATAATTTTCTTTTTTGGGGTCACTTAACTTCCATAAATTCATTATTTATCGAACTTACTTCACCATTTCAATTAATCAAACTAAGAACTCATTTAGATCCTCTTATTATTCAAAAAAATATTCATAATCTACTTTTATTTTTAGGTATTATCGGTTCAATTTCTTATGCTAAAAATAAATAAGTTGTTTTTAATTATTCCAACTGAAATATTTTTTATTTTTTTTCTATTAATTATAATGCCAACAATATTTTTAAAAGAAAAACCAGGAATTAATCAAATTTCATTTGAAAATATTTTACCTTTAGATATCAATCACTCATATATTCAATCTTTTATTTCTGATAAAAATAATCTTAATTCTGTCTCTGTTTTATTAAAAAATCCAGCTCTAAAAAGTATTGATATGGTTTATATTGAAGTTCAAAATAGTAATTATGAAACCATAAAATCTTTTAGTATTTCTGGTCGAGGCATTGAAGATCCAGGATGGATTAACTTTAAATTTTCACCAATCAATTCAAAAAAAGGTGATATTTTTTATCTAAAAATTACTAGCGACAGTCCAAAAGATAATCTCCTTTATATTTATGGTGACAAAGATACTAATAATATTAATTTCAAAACCACTTTTACAGCTCGCAATATCAAAGAATCTTTCGAAGATAATTTAAATCAACAAATAAATAATTTTAAATCAAGAAATATTTTTCAAGCTGGATTTTATCTATTTATCATCGTTCTAATCAATCTTTTAATCATAATTTAATATAAAATAGGTTATCTTTAAATGAAAAAATCTTCACTATTTTTTAAAATTTGTCTGATTATACTTTTTCTTTTTTCTCTGTCTCTTTATTTATATAAAAACACTACTGTCCCTCCATCTTTATATTCCGACGAATCTGACATTAGTTATCAAGCTTTTATTTTTAACAAATATCAAACTGATTATTTTGGTAATAAATTTCCTGTTCATTTTCATTCTTATTCAGATTGGCAACCATCTCTTTTCATTTATTCCGTTGCCTTAACTCAAAAATTTATTGGTCATACTGATGCTTCGGTTCGAATTCCTGCCGCTGTTTTTGGAGCTCTAACTGTTCTTATTTTTTGTTTAACCATCAATCTTTTACTTAAAAATGAAGTTTGGTCAATCATTGGTGGATTGTTACTTTCAATTTCTCCATGGCTTTTCCATTTTAGTCGAGCCGGTTTTGCTGTTACCAACATGCTTTTTTTAACTCTTTTAGGAATTTATTTTTGGATAAAATTTATTAAAAACAATCAAGTTAAAAATCTTTTTCTTTCTTTTGTTTCCTTTGCTTTACTTACTTATTCCTATAGCACCGCCAAACTCCATTTAGTTTTTATTTTTCTAACTCTTTATTTAATTTGGTTTAAAACCATTAATAAAATTTCTCTTAAAAACAAATTAATTGCCATTCTTTTAGTGATTTTAATTTGTTTACCAATCGTTTCCGACACTCTTAAGGGTCGAGCTGGTTATCGTTTCTCTTACATTAGTATTTTTAGTGATCCTACTATTAGTAAAACCGTCGATAATTATCGTCAAGAAGACTCAGCCATGGTTTACGGTCAACAGATTGGTCTTAAACCAATGTTTATTTCTAAAATTTACCACAATAAAGTTGTTCAGATTTCTGAAAAATTTATTAATAATTATTTTTCCTCTTTTTCCACTGATTTCTTATTTTTAAAAGGGGATGGTAATCTCCGTCAAGGCATCCAAACTGTTGGTAATTTACTTCTTCCAGATTTCTTTTTAATTATTTTGGGGATTTCCTGTGTCTTCTTTACAAAATCACCAAATAAAAAGTTTTATTTATTTTTTTTAATTAATTTAGTTCTTACTCCAATTTCTTTTGCTCTAACTCGTGATTCTAATTTTCCTCATGCCACTCGTCTTATTTTAATGTTGCCATTTTTAATTTTCTTTTCTCTTCTTGGTCTTAAACAAATTTTTGAATTTAGTAAATCAAAACTATTAATTAGTTTTATTTTGTTTTTATATTTAATTTGTTTTAGTAGTTTTATTCATCAATATTATTTTCATTATCCAAACATTTCTGCCCGTGATTGGCACTATGGCATGAAACAAGCGGTCACTAAAGCTATTACTATTAATTATTCGAAAACTTATTTTATAAACTCCTATGAACCGTTTATGCCTTTCTTTTTAAACTACTCTGAATACCTTCCTCAAGATAAAAATATTTCTCCAGCTTCATCTTTAGTTTGGGACAATAATCAATTTTTTACTGGCATGCAAACTGAAAACAAATATTATCTTGGTAACATTGAGTGGTCTAGTATGTTTAATACTCTTCCAAAAAACAGTTTATTTGTCATTCCAGAAAGAGAACTAATTAAAATTAAAACCAATTTAGAAGACTATAATAAAAATCATCAAACAAAAATTAATCTTCAACAGCTTGATCAAGTTGAAAAAAAATACACTGAACAAGAACAATTTTATTTAATCACTTTTAATTAATGAAAAATAAAAAAAATATTATTATTTTAATTTGTCTTTTCTTACTTTCTTTTATTACCTTCTATCGACTTATGCGACCGGGACTTTTTTCCATGATGGATGACATGCATATCTTTAGACTTGATCAGTTAGATAAATGTTTAAAAGATGGTCAAATTCCTTGCCGTTTAATCAAAGATGGGGGAATGGGCTATAGTTACCCTCTTTTTAACTATTATTCTCCTTTAACTTATGGCGTTTCTGAAGTTTTTCATCTTGTTGGTTTTAGTCTTATTAATAGTCTAAAAATTACTTTTGCTCTTTGTCATATTATTGGAATTTTTGGTATGTATTTTTTTGCCAGTCTTTTCTTTGGAACTTATGGTGGTTTTATTTCAGCTATTGTCTTTCTTTTAGCTCCTTACCAAGCTACCGATAGTTGGGTTCGTGGTGCCATTGCTGAGTCGATGGCTATTAATCTTATTCCTTGGGTTTTTTATTTTCTCACCAAATTTATTAATTCTAAAAATATTAGAATTTTGAATTTAGATTTTAGAATTTTTGGTTTAATCATCTCTCTATCTGCTCTTTTATTAAGCCACAACCTTACTAGTTTAGCCATCGCCCCAGTTTTAGTAATTTATTCTTTAGTTCTGTTGTTTAAAAATAAAAATCTAAACATTAAATCAATTTTAAAATTAACTGTTCCGGTTTTAGTTTCAATTGGAATTAGTTCTTTCTTTTTACTTCCAGCTCTTCTGGAAAAGAATTTTGTCACCGTCGACACTATGACCCAAGGATATTTTCAATATATTATTCATTTTGCCACTTTAAGCCAGCTTTTTATCTCTCGTTTTTGGGGTTACGGTGCCTCACTATGGGGTCCAATCGACGACATGGCTTTTTCAGTTGGAATTATTCAATGGTTAATACCATTAGTTGCTATTATCTTTTTATTTTTCAAAAGAAAAAAAATAAAAGAAAACTTCATTTTTATTATTTTATTTTCTCTAGTTTTCTTTTTTTCAGTTTTTCTAACTCACAACAAATCAACCTTTATTTGGAAAAACCTTCCTTTTATGGCTTTCTATCAATTTCCATGGCGTTTTCTATCAATTGCTATCTTTGCGTCTTCTTTTGTTGCTGGTTCTATCATTTTACTAATCAATAAAAAATTTCAAATTTTAACTGTTGTTTTAATTTCCATTATTACCATTCTTTTAAATTTTTCCTATTTTAAAGAAGATATTTGGTATCCAAATTTAACCGATAATCAGAAACTTTCCCCAACTGAAATTGTAGCTCAAAGTGGAGCTGGTCTAAAAGATTATTGGCCAAGTTTTGGTCAGAATTTTCCTAATAGTTTCGCTCCTAATCAACCAACTGTTTCAGAAGGTGTTGTTGTTAGTAATTATGTCAAAACTAGCAACAGAATCACCTTGAACACTGTTTCCAACTCTAATGGCAAAATTATTTTACCTTTAGTTTATTTTCCAAATTGGCAATTATTTATTGATGGTCAAAAAACCGACTTTACTATTAATAAAGATTTAGGTCTAATCGAATTTAATGTCACTTCCGGTAATCATTCAATTTTATTGGAATTCAAAAATACTCCAATTCGTACTATTAGCAATTCAATCAGTCTTATTAGCTTAGTTTTGGTTATAATTATGGGGATAAAATCAAAATTTAAAAAAAATGAAAAGTAAAAAGTATCTTTTATTTATCCTCATTACCCTAATCGCTTTTCTTCTTAGGTTCTGGCAACTAGATAAATTTCCTGTTGGTCTAAATTGGGATGAAGTTAGTCATGGTTACAATGCTTACAGTTTAATTAAAACAGGTCAAGATCAGTGGAGGAAATCATGGCCTATTTTTAATTTTAGAGCTTATGGTGATTATCCAACCACTCTCAACATGTACCTATCTATTCCTTTTGTTTATTTATTTGGTTTAAACATTTGGACAACCAGAATGGTTTCCGCTTTGTGTGGTTTTGGTTTGGTTATTGTTTCTTATTTTCTCGGTTACGAAATTTTCAAAAACAAAAAATTATCTTATTTGTTAATGTTTTTAGTAGCTATTTCTCCTTGGACTTTCTTTTCTTCAAGAGCTGTTTTTCAATCCACTGTAGCTCAATTTTTTCTTGTTTTAGGAATTTTATTTTTAATTAAATCTCTTAAAAAAATAAACTTTCTTTTACCAGCTGTATTTTTTACTTCTCTTTCCACTTATGCTTATCACAACACTAAAATAGTTGTCCCTATTTTACTTTTTATCTTTGTGATAGTTTTTTTCAAACAATTAAAACAACAATTTAAAAACCATAAAAAAATATTTTTATCTAGTTTATTAGTTTTGTCTTTCTTATTAATTCCTCAAATAATTAATACTTTTAATAAAGACGCTCAAGCCAGAAGTCGTTGGGTTTTTGCTATTAATCCAACCACCATCAACGTTATTGAAAATAATCGTAATAATTATCAAGGTAATCCATTAATTGCCAAGCTTCTTTATAATCGAGTTACTGTTTTTTGTGAAATCGTTGCAAAAAATTATCTTGGTTTTATTAATCCTAAAATTCTATTTTTCAACAGCACCCAAAATTTCCAATTTAACATTCCTAATACTGGAGTTCTTTATTCTGTTTGTCTGCCATTCTTCTACATTGGTTTAATGATAGTAATAATTAAATCAATTAAAAACCAAGGAATTCCTCTTTTTCTCTCATTCTGGTTTCTAATCGGTCTGGTTCCGGCTGTTGTTACTGTTGGTGATTTTCCTATCATTCGAGCCATGACCATTTTGCCTTTACCTCAAATTTTTATAGTTTATGGTTTTTCAAAAATTCTTTCTTTATTAAGGAATAAAAAAATAACCTCAATTTTTACTGTTCTTTTCTTAATAATTTTATCCATTCAATCAATTAAATATCTTCAAAATTATTTCTTTGATTACTCAAAAAATTATTCTTCTGCTTGGCAATATGGTTACAAAGAAGCTGTTAATTATGTCAAAGATAATTACCATAACTATGATCAAATAATTTTTACCAAAAAGTACGGTGAAGCTCATGAATTTGTTTTATTTTATTGGCCATGGAATCCTAAATCTTATTTAGCCGATTCTAATTTAAATACTGATTTTCATGCCGATTGGTATTGGGTTAATGCTTTTGACAAAATTAAATTTGTTAATGATTGGGAAATAAAAGAAAATTCTCAAAACATAAATCAAAAAACCCTTTTAATAACCTCTCCAGACAACTATAATAAGGATAATAGTAAATTACTTAAAACTATTTACTTTTTAGATCAAAAACCTGCTTTTGATATTTTAGAAACTTATGTTCAAAAATAATAAAATATTTTTTATTTTTATTTTTATTGCTGCTTTTGCCATCAGATTTTTTAATGCCAACCAATATCCTCCCTTACTTTGGGATGAAGCTTCTATTGGCTACAACGCTTACTCAATTCTACAAACTGGCAAGGATGAGTACGGTCAAATTTTACCTATAATTTTTAAATCTTTCGGAGATTACAAACCAGGTGTTTACATCTATCTAGTTATTCCTTTTGTTAAAGCTCTTGGTTTAACCACCTTAGCGGTCAGACTTCCTTCAATAATTTTAGGCTCTCTTATTCCTATTTTCCTTTTCCTTCTTATAAAAGAGATTAATCAAAAAGCTCATAAAACTGCCGTTATTGCTGCCATTTTAACTGTTTTTAATCCTTATTCTATTCATTTTTCTAAAGGTGGTTGGGAAACTAATATTTTAACTTTTGAATTAATTTTAGCTTCTTATTTATTTTTTAAATTTATTAATAGTCAGAAAAGTAAATTTATTATTTTTTCCTCATTAATTTTTGGTTTAACTCTTTTTACTTACCAAGCTGGCAAAATGATAAGTTTATTTTTGATTATTGTTTTGTTTTTAATAAACCTCAAAAAAATAAATTTTAAAAAGTTTATTCCCGGTTTTATTCTTCCGCTTTTTATCTTTTCAATCCCTATAGTTTATGGTCTTTTATTCTCTCAAAATGGTAATCGTTTAAATGTGGTTAGTATTTTTTCCTATCCTCGAAACCAAGAAGAAACCACTATTATTAAAAGTGAGAGTAATCAAATAGATTATGATATTTTTCATAATCATTATATGTTCTTTGGTCGTAATTTTTTACTTCGTTATTTCAATCATTTTTCTCCTAGATTTTTGGCTTTTGAAGGGGATTGGCAAAGTCCACGTCATTCAGCTCCTTACATTGGTGTCCTCCTTTATCCAAGTCTAATTTTTTTAGTAATTGGTATCTTTTTTGCTCTAAGTCGTTCCAAAATAGATAAAATAAATTGGTTTTTCTTATTTTGGCTTTTAGTTTCTCCTATCCCTGCCGCTCTTACTCGCGACACTATTCAAGCTGTTCGATCAATGTCTTTTTCTATTCCTTTAATTTACTTTGCTGCTCTAGGCGTTTATTTTTTTACTGAAAAGTTTAAAAATATATTTGTTTATTTTCTAATTATTGGAGCCTATTTAATTTCCTTTATTTATTATGGTGATCTTTATTTAAACCACATGGTTAAAAAAAGTCCTAGTGATTTTCTTTATGGTTATAAAGAAACCATGAATTTTGTTAATGAATATCAAAATCAATTTGACCAAGTTTATGTTACCGATTTTTATGGACAACCATATATTTTCTATCTTTTTTATTCCAAATACGATCCAATCAAATATCAATCTCAAGCTAAATTAACTGAAAGCTTATCCGGTGACACTGGTAAAATTGAACAAATCGATAAATTTAAATTTGGTAGTGTTCAATTTGAGTATGTTAAAAATTTACCAAAAACTTTATCCATTTTTTCTCTTGATGAAATCTATCGCCAAGGCATAGATAAAAAAGAGGATTTTAAAAATTTCATTCCTTTAAGTCCAATTAATGGAATGTCTACTTTTTATGCCTACCAAAGTCAATAAACTACCAATCATTATTATTCTTGTTATCGCTTTTTTAATTCGTGGTATTAATCTCTGGTCAACTCCAGCCCTAAATCCAGACGAGGCGGCTCTCGGTTACAATGCTTATTCTTTACTAGAAACTGGTAAAGATGAACATGGTGCCGCTTGGCCTCTCCATTTCAAATCATTTGGAGATTTCAAACCAGGTGGTTATGTTTATTTAGCTCTACCTTTTATTAAAGTCTTAGGACTTACTCCATTGGCAGTTCGTCTTCCCAATTTAATTCTTTCAGTTTTAACCATTTTATTTTTATACAAATTAATTTTATTACTCTCAAAAAATAATAAATTAGCTCTCATAATCGCTGCTGTTTTAACTTTTTCCCCATGGCATATTCATTTTAGTCGAGGAGCTTGGGAATCTTCTGCAGCTCTTTCTTTAATCATGATGGGGACTTATTTTTTCTTTAAATCAATTCAAGAAAAATTTATAAAAAACTTTAGTATTTTTGTTATTTTTTATGTTTTATCTCTTTATATTTACCATTCTGCTCGTCTGATTGCTCCATTGTTAGCTCTAACTTTAGTTATTCTTTATTTTAAAAATCTTGTCAAAAAACTTCCTCAAATTTTAATCCCCATCATTTTTGCCGCTCTTTTAGCTATGCCAGTAATGTTTTCTTTTCTCAACAATGGTGGAACTGCTCGCATTGGCGGTGTTGGTTTAACTGCCGATCAAGGTCCAATTAATCGCGCCAATGAGCTTATAAACAATCATAATAATGTCAAATTAATCAATCGAGTGATGCACAACAAAAGACTTCTTTATTTAATTTCTTGGGGCCAAAAATATACTTCTCATTTTGATTTAAATTTTCTCGGTCTAAATGGTGATGAAGTTCCTCGATCTAAAGTTCCAGAAATGGGTCAAATTTATTTAATCGAAATTCTTTTCTTACTTTTAGGTCTAATATTTATTTTAAAATCGACGATCTATCATCAACGATCTAAAATCTTCTTTGTTGCGTTTTTACTTATCGCTCCAATCGCTTCCTCGTTAACTTATCAAGCTCCATCCGCTCTCAGAGCCTTAGCTATGGTTATTCCTATTTCTATTTTAATCGGTGGCGGTATTTATTATTTCCTTAGTTTCTTTAAAAATAAAAAAATATTAACTTTAGTTTCTATTATTCTTGTTCTTGTTTATGGCTATTTTGTTGCTTATTACTTTGATGCCTATTTTGTTCATTATCCAAAACGTTATCCTTTTGCCTGGCAATATGGATTTGACAAACTGGTTCCTTATTTAGAACAAGAAAAAGGTAACTACAATCAAATTTATGTCACTAATAAATATGATCAACCTTATGTTCTTTTTCTTTTTTATTCAAAATATTCACCTCAAAAAATTCAATCTGAAATTAAATTAACTACTCCAGATCAATATGGTTTTTCTACTGTTCTAAATTACGATAAATATCATTTTGAAAAAATAGATTGGGATAAAATTCCTACTAATTCATTAGTTGTTTCCAGTGATGAAATAATTACTCAAATTAATCCTCAAAAAGTTATTAATTTTCCTAACGGTCAACCAGCCTTTAAAATTTATTCAAAATAATGAAAAACAAATATACTCTTTCTGTTACTTTAGCCACTTACAATGAATCTAAAAACATTAAACGTTGTTTAGAAGCTATTACTGATATTGCTACTGAAATTATTGTTGTCGATGGTCAATCCCAAGATGACACAGTTTCTTTAGTTAAAGAATTTAAGAATGCTAGAGTAATTTCTACCACCAACAAACCCATGTTTCACATCAACAAACAAATGGGAATTTCTGCCTGTAAAGGGGATTGGATTCTTCAATTAGATGCTGATGAAATTGTTACTTCAGAATTAAAAAAAGAAATCAAATCATTCTTAGAAAAAGATCCAAAAGATATTTCAGAAAACGGTTTTTGGATACCTCGAAAAAATTATTTTCTTGGAACTTTTCTTAAAAAAGGTGGTCAATATCCAGATCCAACTATTAGATTTTATAAAAATGGTAAGGCTCATTTACCATGTGAGAATGTTCATGAACAAGCTAAGGTTGATGGTTTAGTTGGTTGGTTAAAAAATGATTTAGAACATTATGCCGATACTTCTTTCTCGCTTTATCTTCTTCGAGCCAATCGTTATACCACTCTTCTAGCCCAAGAATTACAAGAAAAGAAAACTAAAATAAATTTTGTAAACTTCCTAAACTTTTATCTTTTTAAACCAGTTTGGTGGTTTTTAAAAACTTTTTTCCGACACCGAGGTTATGTTGATGGTTTCGCTGGTTTTGTATTCTCTTTTTATTCTGGTCTTCGTTTTCCAATTGCCTACACTAAATATTACGAATTAATTAAAACTAAAAGAAATATTAATTTATCTCAAGATTGGGATAAAAAATAGTATGAAAATTAAAAAGATCGCTATCGATATTTCTCCAACTCAAGATGGTAATGCTCTTCGTGGCGTCGGCTATTACACCTCAAATTTAGTTTCTGCTCTCCAATCTGAAGTAAAAACCAATCCTAAATATAAAAATTATCAAATCGATTTAATAACTACCATCGACGACTTGCCTGCCGGCAGGCAGGTCTACGACTTAATTCATTATCCTTATTTCGATCCTTTTAAATTAACTCTTCCAAAAACAAACAAAATTCCTACTATTGTTACTGTTCATGATCTAATTCCTCGCCAATTCAAAAAACATTTTCCAGTTGGTCTTAAAGGGGAAATTAAATGGCAATTACAAAAATATAAGTTAAAAAAAGTTAATAAAATAATTACCGTTTCTAATTATTCAAAATTTATTATTAACGATCTAATAAATTATCCTCAACAAAATATTTTTGCTACTCATTTGGCCGCCGATAAATCATTTAAACCATGTACAGATAAAACTAAATTAATTGAAATTCAAAAAAAATATAAGTTACCTAAAAAATTTGTTCTATTTGTTGGTGATATTAATTGGAATAAAAATATTCCAAATTTAGTTAAAGCCTGTTTAAAACTTAAATATCCTTTAGTTATTGTTGGTTCAGCCGCCACCAAAAAAGATGTTCCAAATCATCCTTGGACAAAAGATCTTCGTTGGCTCCAATCAATCTACGATCAACGATCTAACATCAACGATCTAATCTTGACGGGTTTTGTCCCAGATGAAGATTTACCTTATTTTTACAATCTTGCTACCAGTTATTGTCAACCATCATTTGCCGAAGGTTTTGGATTACCTCTAATCCAAGCCATGCAATCTGGCTGCCCAGTAGTTTATAGTCAAGACAGTTGTCTTCCAGAAATAATGGATAATAACGGATTATCTTTTAATCCACATTCTCTAAAAAGTATTCAAAAAGCTCTTTCTGAATTTTGGACTAAAGAAGAAACTCGACAAAAATATATTAAACTTGGTCTAATTCGGGCTAAACAATTCAATTGGAAATTCACTGCTAAACAAACCTTAGCTGTTTACGATTTACTTCTCTAATGAAAAATAATAGTCATTTTTTATCTGTCATCATTCCTACATACAAACAAGAAAAGACTATTTACCAAGATTTAATCAATATTAACGAAACCTTAAAACAGATTAGATATGATTATGAAATTATTGTTGTAGTTGATGGTGCCAATATTGATAATTCCTATCAAGAAGCCAAAAGAACTAAACTTAAAAAATTAAAAGTTTTTTCTTATCAACATAATCATGGTAAAGGTTATGCTGTCCGTTTTGGAATGAGTAAAACTAAAGGGGATTACATTGCTTTTATCGATTCTGGTATGGAAATTGATCCCAATGGAATCTCTTTAATCCTAGAACATATGGAGTGGTATAACGCTGATATTATCGTCGCCTCTAAACGTCATCCAGCTTCACAAGTTAATTATCCTTTCGATCGAAAAATAATTAGTTTTGGAGCTCATCTTATGTCTCGTTTTCTTTTAGGAATTAATGTTCACGACACTCAAGCTGGTTTAAAAATTTTTAAACGACCAGTTTTAGTTAAAGTTTTACCTCGATTATTAGTTAAAAACTATGCTTTTGATTTGGAAATTTTATCAGTCGCTAATCGACTTGGTTTCAAAAAAATCTATGAAGCTCCAATTAAACTAAGTTATGATTTTAAAAGCTTAACTCATGCCACTGGTTTAAAAATTATTTATAGTTGTTTTATAGATGCCTTAGCTATTTTTTATCGACTTAAAATTCTCAAATATTACGATGATAAAAACAAACGAAAATGGATTTATGACCCTGAATTAGAAATGCGTGTTAATACTGGTCTATAGTCTATGAAAAAAAATATTGTTTTTTCCATAATTATTCCCGTCAGATCTAGCAATCCATACCTAGAAGAAACTTTAAAAAAACTCAAAACTCAAAGTTTTAAAGATTTTGAAGTTTTAGTTGTTACCGACAAAGTTTCTCTAAAACAAGGATCATCCATTCATCAACTCGGTCCTAGTTTTAAAAGAAATCTTGGAGCCAAAATGGCTAAAGGTCAATATTTAGCCTTTTTAGATGATGATTCTTATCCGTCAAAAAATTGGTTAAAAAATGCCAATAAAATTTTATTCACTAAACCAGACATTGCCGCTGTTTGTGGTCCATGTTTAACTCCTCCAACCGATAATTATTTAAAACAAGCTTCTGGTCTGGTTTGGTCAAGTTGGCTTGGTAGTGGTGGAGCCGGAACATATCGTAATCGCCCCCAGAAAAGCCGTTTTGTTCAAGACTATCCTACTGTTAACCTTATTGTTAAAAAAATCGATTTTGAAAGTATTGGAGGTTTTAATAATAATTTTTGGCCAGGTGAAGACACTATTCTTTGTTTAGATTTAGTTAAAAAACTTAAAAAAAAGATTTTCTATCATCCATCAATTTTGGTTTATCATCATCGTCGAAACATTATTATTCCTCATCTTCAACAAATCACCAGATATGCCATTCATCGAGGTCATTTCGTTAAGATTTATCCCGAAACTAGCTTTAAAATTGGTTATTTTGCACCATCTTTGTTTACTCTCTATTTAATCATATTGATAACTATAAATTCATTAAAATTATTAAATTTTTATTTACCAATATATATAAATATTATTTCTAAAATACCATTATATTTATATCTATCAATATTATTATTTACCTTTTTTAAATTTATTTATCAAAAAAATAAAATTAAAACTTCTTTTCTAGCCATTATCACTATTCCACTGACTCATATTTATTACGGTATACTCTTTATGTCTGGATTATTTAAAAAACAACTTAATTTTCAACCACATCAAGTTGATAAAAAAACTGGTAAATACATTGGTGGTTAATCTATGATTAAAAATAAATTTTCTATTTCTATTTTTTATCCGTCTTTCGAATCTTCAAAAGGCAGTCCTTTCTTATCTCAAAATCGTCAATTTCAATGGACTCATACTGGTAATGTAATTTATCCGGTTATTCCTGCCACTGCTGCCACTCTCTTAAAACAAAATGGTTACAAAGTTTTTTGGGATGATGCTATTGCTCAAAATCTAAATTACCAACAATGGTTTAATAAACTTAAAAAAAACAAACCTAACCTTATCGTTATCGAGTCTAAAACGCCCGTAATTAAACAACACTGGGAAATTATCAACCAAATTAAAAAATTAAAGGGCTGGAAACCAATTATTGTTTTGATGGGTGATCATGTTACTGCTCTTCCAGAAGAATCTTTAAAAAATTCAAAAGTCGACTATGTTTTGACTGGTGGTGATTATGATTTCATGCTTTTAAATTTAGCTAATCATTTAACTAAAAAAACTCCTCTCGAATCTGGTTTTTATTTTCGAAAAAACAAATCAAATCTCCCTTTCGTCAAAGGGAGAAACCCCGAAGCAAAGCGAGGGGAGAGAGATTTTGGCTGTTCTGGTAAATTCGCTCTAAAACATCACAATCTAGATTCTCTTCCTATAATTGATCGAAAATTAACTCAATGGCATCTCTATGCTTACAACAATACTAACTATAAATACAAACCAGGGGCGTACATTATGTCTGGTCGTGACTGTTGGTGGGGAAAGTGTTCTTTTTGTTCATGGACAACCTTATATCCGGGTAACAATTTTCGTTGTTTTTCTGTTAAACACACCATCGCTGAAATTGAAAACCTAGTTAACAATTTTAAGGTTAAAGAAATTTTTGATGATTCTGGAACTCTTCCAGTTGGTCCTTGGTTAAAAGAACTTTGCCAAGAATTAATTAATCGGGGATTAAATAAAAAGGTAAAGATTGGTTGTAATATGCGTTTTGGAGCCCTAAATCAAGATCAATACAACCTAATGAAACGCGCTGGATTCAGATTCATTCTTTACGGTCTAGAGTCGGCTAATCAATCAACTTTAGAAAAAATAAATAAAAATAATTTAGTTAAAAACGTTTTACCTACTTTAAAAATGGTTCAAATGGCCAAATTGGAACCACACATTACTATTATGATTGGTTATCCTTGGGAAACCAAAAAAGATACTTTAAAAACTATTAATTTTGCCAAACAAATTTTTAAACAAGGATTAACCAACAGTATGCAAGCCACCATTGTTATTCCTTACCCTGGCACTCCTTTGTTTGCTCAGTGTCAAAAATCTAATCTTCTTGAAACTTCTGATTGGGAAGATTACGATATGCAACACAAAATAATGTCTTCTTCATTATCTGAAATTGAACTAAAAAAACTTACCCAAGAACTTTTTAAAGGCATTATTACTCCAAAATTTATTTTCAAACAAATTATATCTGTTCGTTCTGTTCAAGATGTTAAACATCTCGGTAACTATGCTGTCAAATTTATTCAAAAATTAAAAGATTTTTCTACCAATGATAATTAGTATTATTATTCCTACTCTTAATGCCGCTACTGTTTTAGAAACTTGTTTAAAATCAATTCGTCGCCAAAACTTTTCCAAATCTCTGACTGAAATAATCATTGCTGATGGGGGATCAACAGACAACACTCTAAAAATTGCCAAAAAATACCATGCCAAAATAGTTAAAAATCCTCTTAAAACGGCTGAAGCTGGTAAGGCAGTTGGTGTCAAAGTTGCTACTGGTAAATATGTAGCTTTAATTGATTCTGACAATATTTTACCTACCAAAAACTGGCTCAAAACCAATATTAATATTCTCGAATCAAATTCGAGTTTAATCGGTACCGAACCAATTCGTTTTACTTATCGCCAGTCTGGTGGCTTCATTGAAAGATATTCTGCCCTAACTGGAGTCAATGATCCTTATGCGTTTATTACTGATATTTACGATCGCCAAAACTTCATTAATTTTAAATGGACTGGACTTAAAATAAATCAAATTAATAAAAAAGAATATTTAGAAATAAAATTAATTCCTAATTCTATTATTCCAACTATTGGTGCCAATGGTACTATTTTTCAAGCTTCTTTTTTAAAGAAAAATTTAACCTCAGATTATCTTTTCGATATCGATATTATCACTCATCATCTTGCAACTACTAAAAAACCAATTTATTTTGCCAAAGTTAAACAGGGGATTATTCATACTTTTTGTGAATCTTCAATCAAAAAATTTATAAAAAAACAAAACCGTCGGATTACTGATTATTTTTATTACCAAAAGTTTCGTCAATATGATTGGAGTCAAACTAATCAAACTGGAATTTTAAAATTTATTTTATACACAGTTTTAATAATTCCCATGCTTTTCGACACTTTTCGTGGTTTTTTTCATAAACCAGATTTAGCCTGGTTTTTTCATCCTCTAGCCTGTTTCATAACTCTTTATCTGTATACTATAAACAGTCTTAAATTTAAATTTAGACTATTAAAAGAATTAAATCGCAACCAATGGCAACAATAAAAAAACTATCTATCGACATTTTAATTCCTACCTATAATGGCAGTTTGGTTGTTACTGAAACCATCAAAAGTATTTTGACTCAAAGTTATAAAAATTTTAGGATTTTAGTTTGTGATGATGCTTCAAAAGACAACACTATTTCGGTTTTAAAACAAATAAAAGATGATCGTGTCGTAATTATCCAAAACAAAAAAAATGTCGGTTATTCAGACAATTTAGAACGAGCTCGTCAACACGCTACTGCCGATATTATTTACCTAATGGGTCAAGATGATATCCTTGCCAAAGATACCTTAAAAAATACTATCAATGCTTTTAATTTAAATTCCAATATTGGAGCTGTTACTAGACCTTATTATTGGTTTGATAAAAATATTAACCAACCAGTTCGAGCCAAAAAACAACTTAATCCCAAGAAAGATACCATTGTTAAAATTACTGATAATTCAAAAAAAGTCATTCGTGTCTTTGAAACTCTCGATCAACTTTCTGGTTTAGCTTATCGTCGTCAATTCATGGATCTGCCTTTTCATCCCGATATTTTTCCTTGTCACATTTATCCTTTTGCTTCCATTTTTAAAAATTACCCTGTCGTTTTTCTAAAAGATTACAACGTGGCTGTTCGTATCAGTAGCAGTCAAACTCGTAGTCTGTCTTCCATTTATACTAAATCTCCACTTTTAAGTTGGGTTGAAATGATTAAATCAGTTTATTCAACTAAAAAATATCAAAAAGTTCAAAAATATTTAATTAAAGATTTTATTACTAAAAATTATGTTGGTTTAGTTCAATTACGAAACTATGCCAAATATAAATATTTCCTTAGAGAAATTTGGTATCTCATAAAATTTAATTGGCAAAATTTGTTTTGTTTTTCATTTTGGTTTTTTTCAATTGGCTGTATAGTTTGTCCACCATTTATTTTAATCCCCATGGTTGATTGGTATAAAAACAAAATTTATGCCAAAACACTGGTAGAAATAAAATTTGAGTATAAAATATAGTATGTATCAAATTTTTCTATTTTTAAGTAAAATTTACACTTTCTTTATTAAAAACTCCTTTCAATCTTTTGGTAAAAACTCCATTATTAAACCATTTTTAAATCTTTCCAATCCTCAATTTATAAGTATTGGCCAAGACGTTAATGTCGGTAATTCTTGTCGAATTACAGTTAGTACTAGTTTTGGTAATTTAAAAACCAAAAGTACAACCAAAACCAAAATAAAAATAGGTAATCATGTTGATATTGGCAATAATAGTTTTATTAGCGCTAATAATAATATTCAAATAGGTAATCATGTCATCATGGCTCCAGATGTTTTTATTACCGATCATGATCATGGATTTTTAGATGTTAGTAAAAATCTTCATCAACAACCACTCACTGAAGGTGGTTTTGTCAAAATTGAAGATAATGTTTTTCTAGGAGTTAAAAGTAGTATTTTAAAAAATGTCACCATTGGTCAACACTCTGTAGTTGGAGCTAATTCTGTCGTTACCAAAGATGTTCCACCATTTTGCATTGTCGCCGGTAACCCTGCCAAAATTGTTAAAAAAATAAAATGAAATTTCTTCGCTATCTAAAAAATCTAGTTGAGACTAATCTTTTTCTTTCTTCAATTTTTGATAAAGTTGCTTCTACCTCAACTTATCAAAAACTAATTAAAAAAAATCTCAAAAAAATAACTACCGATGTTAAAAAAAATAAAAACTATAACATCATTATCGAGACCACCAATTTTTGCAATGCCAAATGTGTTATGTGTCCTCATATCACTATGAAACGTCCTCAAAAAATAATGGATGATGCCACTTTTAATCAAATAATTTCCAAATTAAAAAAAGAAAAAATAAATCCTAATGCTTTTATTTTAAATGGTTTTGGAGAACCTTTAGTTGATACTAAATTAATTAATCGTATAAAAATTATTAAAGCCGAGTTTCCCAATTCAAAAGTAAAATTTTATTCCAATTTAAATTTAGCCAATTCTAAAATTATTAAAGCTTTAATTGAATCTGGTCTCGATGAAATTAACATCAGTCTCAATGGTTACAACCGTCAAAATTATCAAGCGGTTATGAAAATCGATTATCAAAAAACTATTAAAAATTTAAAAGAATTAATTAAAGTTAAAAAAACCAATAATTCTTATCTTAAAATTAGAATCTCCATGACTCTAGTTAAAGCCAATGAAAACTCTGCTACTAAATTTATTAAGAAATGGAGCCCGTTAGTCGATTCTGTCAGTGTTAATAAAGTTCATGACTACAACAATGGAGTTAAAGATATTAATAATAAATTTAAAATTAATTTTCAAAAAATCGCTTTTCCTTGTCGTTATATCTGGGACACGATTACTATTGATGTTAATGGTGAAGTGGTTTTATGTTGCCTAGATTATGAATCTCAATATAATTTCGGCAACATTAATTCTCAATCAATTTTAAAATCGTTTTATTCACCAAAATTTGAATTAATCAGAAAAAATCATCTCAAATTTCAATCTAAAAATATTAAAATTTGCCAACATTGTTACACTCCTTATAAAAATGGAGTTGAATGGTTAGTCAAAAATTTATATTAAAATGAATCTCAATTTTATTTATCCAATTTTTCATCCTTTAGATTATTGTTTAAAACAACAATTAAAAGGTTGTCACACAGTTCTCGATCTTGGTTGTGGTCCTTCATCACCTTTAAAAAATATTAAAAACATTACTTATAGTGTTGGAGTTGAGTTGTTTACTCCATATCTAGAGTTATCCAGATCTCAAAAAATTCATACCAAATATTTACAAAAAAATATTCTCGATTTAGACTTTCCCAAAAATAGTTTTGATGCTGTTATCCTTGTTGAAGTTCTAGAACATCTTTCCAAACAGGATGGTCAAAAAGTTTTAAAATTAGCCAACAAATGGGCAAAAAAGAAAGTTATTCTCAGTACTCCCAATCTTTATTTTCCCATGGACGAAGTCGATCAAAATCCCTATCAAAAACATCTTTCTGGCTGGTCTATTTTTGAATTAAAAAAATTCGGTTTTAAAGTTAACGGGGTTAGTGGTCTTCGCTGTTTTTATCAATCTCAAAATAATGTTGACAGTTTAATTGAAAGTAATCGTTTTCAAAATATTAAATTTAAACCTCAACCGTTTTTTTACTTTATAAATGCTTTATTCCAAATTCCAAACTACTATTTCCCAAAATTTACTTTTGGACTTTTTGCTGTTAAATCTAAATTATGAAACCATTAGTTTCCATTATTATCGTTAATTATAATGGTTATTATCTTTTAAAAAATTGTCTTAATTCAATTTTAAAAAATTCCTACAACAATTACGAAATAATCATTGCCGATAATGGTTCCACTGACAATAGTCTTCAAAAAATAAAAATCGATTTTAAAAAAAATCTTACCAAGATTAAACTTTTAGATCTTAAAAAAAATCTTGGTCCATCCCTTGCCAGAAACAAGGCTTTTAAAGAGTCAACAGGGGAGATAATTGCTTTTTTAGATAATGATACCGAAGTTGATAAAAATTGGATTGTAGAGTCTTTAAAACTATTTAAAACCAATTCAAAAATTGGCGCTATTCAATGTAAGCTTTTACTTTTAGATCAACCAACTAAAATTGATTATGCTGGAGAACTTTTAGGTAGTCTTGGATTTTTAAAATCAGTCGCCAATTATGAAGAAATAGACAATGGTCAATATAATATAAATTCGTCTATTTTAGCGGCTAAATCAGCTGGGATGTTTATTAGAAGACAAGCTTTTATTAAAGCGGGTCAATTTGATCCAAGTTATTTTATTTTTATGGAAGAAACTGATTTGGGATGGCGAACTCTATTGGCTGGTTATCAAAATTATTTTTGTTTTAATTCTGTTGTTTATCATAAATTTTCTTCAACCAAAGACATTGTCGATCCAGATTTTAACAATTATTTAGTTCGTTTTCATGGCACCAAAAATTATATTCAAACTCTTATTAAAAATTTATCTTCAAAATATTTACTAAAAATTCTACCTATTCATTTATTTTTATGGTTTTCTTTAGCCACTTTTTTACTTATAACTGGCCGATTTAAATCAGCTAAAAATATTTACAAGGGAATGTTTTGGAATTTAACCAACTTTAAACAAACTTTTCATAAACGAAAAATAGTTCAAAAACAGCGCAAAATTTCTGATCAAGAACTTTTTGTTAATCAACAATTAATGAGTAAAACTACTCTCAGATATTATGTAAACAAGTTTTTCTCAGCTAAAAATATTCAGAAGTAAAATTACTTTTTTTCTGCCACACTATAAATCCAAAACCCAAAAATATTTTGTCGACTTTCTATATAAAGACTAATTTTTGACAACACTTTGAAAATAGAATTTCCAATCTTAGGAATAATCGTTATTCCTCTCCCAAACAATTCAGTTCCCGGCATTATTCCACTCCTTAAAACTTTTAAATCTGCTTTTTTAAATAATTTATTAAGTGATTTTTGACTATATGATCGTTCATATCCTAAATCCCAACGACCAATTATTTTTGAAATTAATCTCGTAAAAGTATGAGTAGAATATTGGTTGGGGACACTAATAAACATTTTTCCTCCAACTTTAAGAACTCTTTTAAACTCGTTTAAAATAATTTCTGGTTTATGAAAATGTTCTAAAACTCCAAAACTAAAAATAAAATCAAAATGATTATCTTCTATTTTTAAATTACGAATATCACCTTCAACGAAATCACAATTTTTAATTTTATTTTTTTTAGCATAATCTTTAGCCACCGCCACTGCGGTTGGGGCAATATCAACTCCAATTACTGGAAAACCTTGTTCTGCTATCCAAAAAACCCATTGACCAATCCCACAACCAGCTTCCATTATTTTGGCATCTTTTTTTAGATGACTTAACTCTTTATTAATAAACGGCAGATGAGTAGCTAAATATAACCAATCCTTAATTTCTTTTCCTTCATTCTCTCTAAGATTTTTTAACAATTCATCCAAATCAGGACAATCATTAAATTTATTCCAAATATTTTTTAAATCACCAACAGTCGTCTCTTTATTTGCCATTTGTAACTCCAATTTTAAGTTGACTTAACAGATTTTTAGCTTCAGTAAAAGTTGGATAAACTTTCAATATTTGATCAAGAATTTGAATTGCTTGATCTTTCATTCCCGCATTAGCCAAAACTACGGCATTAATATAATAAACTTGAACATCGTTTGGCTTGGCTTTTTGTAATTTTTCTACATGACCAAGAGCCAAATCTATTCTTTTTTCAGTTAAATCAATCTGAATTAAACTAATCAAACTTTGATATAAAGAGTTGTTTGAATAACTTAGTGCTGTTTCATAACTATCTCTAGCCATATCGTATCTTCCCATTTTATAGAAAATATTAGCTCGATTATGATAGGCATCAGCATAGTTTGGTTTCACTACAGTTGATTGAGTAAATCCTTTAACTGCATTTTCATATTGCCCTAATTTATCATAGTCATCGCCAATATTATTCCAAGCATTATGACTATTTGGCGACACTTGAACTGTTCTTACCCATAATTTATGATTTGTTTGCCAGTCATCATTTCTTAAATAAACTCTAATTCCATAAAGACCAACAATTAAAATCATCAAAAATAAAGATAATATTCTTATTTTTTTACCAAATCTTAAAAAGAATAAAACTAAAAATAAACAAAAACCTAAACTTCCTAAAAATAAATATCTTTCTGCAACTAACCAACTAACTTTAACTGGAGACATTGAAGCTGCTGATGCTAAAAATATAAAACTTAAAGCAAAAAATATTTTTTTATCTTTAAAGAAAAAATAAATGGTTGTTGTTATATAAGATAAAAATATTGCCCAGTTTAACCAAAGTGGTAACACATACATAGTATGGTACAAAGTTAAATCAGTCGGAAATAATATTAATTGTAAATATTTAGCTATTGAAGTAGGGTATTGGGAAAAAGGATTATAGAACAAACTATCTCCAGAACCATTATAACCACCATTAACAGCATTAATTCTAGTAATAATCATTGGCCATCCAACAATTAAAACCAATCCAAATATTCCCAAAGAAACTAATAATATTTTCCAAAAATTAATCTTAAATAAAGATCTTTCTTTTCCAAAACAAACTAAATATAAAAATCCCAATAAAACTACTGCTGATCCTCTAAATTTATCAGTAAGATATAAGAAAAATAAAGAAAATATCATCCATATTAGATATTTTTTATTTTTGGAATTTAAAAACATGGCAAAAAATATCAAAGATGTTAAAGTAAAAAATGCCAACCATAAATATGGCATCCCCGATATCCAACTCACAGCTTCCACATGGATTGGCAAAACTGCAAATAAAACTAAACTTAGTTTGGCAATTTTTTTGTCAAAAATCATTGTCAAAAACACAAAAGCTGCTACGCAAACTAAAAGATAAATTATTAAATTAACTAAATGAAAGGGAAAAGGATTAGCAACTCCAAAAGTAATAGCAATTAAAGATTTAGAGATTGTTGTTAACAAACCAGTTTTAAGACTAGCTCCAAAATTCAAAATACTAGCATCTTGAGTAACAGTAGCGTAATCATCGGAAACAAAAGCTCCATTAAGAGAATTCCAATACAAACCAATAATACCAATTACCAAAATTAATAAGAATTTCCAATTTTCTTTTAAAATTTGTTTAAGACCTAAAAAACTAGATATTTTTTGTTGTTCTTTTTTCTCAACTACCAAAGTTTCTTTTCTTAATTTTTTAAGCTTTTTCTGCGACATATTTAATTTTATCAAAAAAGTTTTTTTTTTATCTTCTCCCTTTCGTCAAAGGGAGATGCGGCGTAGCCGAGAGGGATTTTGAATTCTAAATTTCTAATTTTCTAAATACCTCTCCCATCTTTTCAACACTATGTCTTAGTCTCATATTAGTTTCATCTATTTTGGCAAAATCAACTTTCATAGTCTTAATTACACAATCTTTATCCATTTCTACTAATGAAGAATTTTCTAATTTATAAAAATAAAAAACTTTTTCCAATACTTTTTTATCTAAAACATCTAAATCAGCCATTAAAATTAAATCAAAAGGTTTATCAGTTTTTAAATATTTTTTAAATATTTCCAAATAACCATTTGTTGTTGCTTCTTTAACTTCATTTCCGGTAGCAAAAATATTAGTTAAAAATATTTTTTTAGCTCTACTTTCATTGTAAGCTTCCACAATTCCGTTTGGTAAAAAATTTGGTAATATCGATCCGTAAGTTGTTCCTGGTCCAACTATTATTAAATCAGCCTCATTTAGTATCTTTTTAACTTTATAGTTAACTTCAACAGAGGGATTTAACCAAATATTATTTATTTTATCTGATGACATTCTTAAATCATCTACAAAATTTTCCCCTTTATATTCCTTACCACTAATAGTTGAAAAACAAACATTAGATGGACTTAAAGACACTGGCACCACTTCACCATAAAGTTTAGCTCCAGTTAATTTTTCAAATAATTCATCAACTTCTCCTAAGTTTCCTTCTTTTTCTGATAAAAATTGAAAAAATGTATTCCCAAAATTTCGACCTCGGCCATCTCGATATCTCAACATTTCTTCCCAAATTTCTTTTTGTTCACTGTCTTTCCATAAAGAAATTAAAGCTCGCCAATAATCAGAAAAAGCTAACACTCGACCACGTTCATCAGTTCTAATTCTGCCACTATCTCCACCACTATCGAAAGTTGTTACAATTGAATTAATTGTCGTAAAACCAGCCTTAATCAAACCCTTATTTATTATTGGCATGGCTGTTCCTCCACCAATAGTACAAACCTTAAGTTTTGTATCCATATTTTCTATTATACTGTATTTCAATTCTTAATTATTAATTCTTAATTCTTAATTATTAATTTGTTAAAATTACCTCCATGGGTCTAATCCGTCTTTTATTAGCTATTTCCGTCATTGCAGCTCATTCCAGCTCCATTTTTGGCTTAAATTTCATTCAAGGTCAAATGGCAGTCGAAGTCTTTTTTATGATTTCTGGTTTTTACATGGCTTTAGTTTTAACCGAAAAATATAACAAAAAATCAGATTACAAACTCTTCATTAGTAATCGTTTTCTAAAAGTTTTTCCTACCTATTGGTTAGTTTTAATTCTTTGTCTCATTTATCAATTAATTTTCTTATTTTTAAATCCAGGTTCACCTAAAGTGTTTGCTTTTTTTAACCCAATTTATCATCTAAACCCAATCTCTTTTTTATTTTCATTAATTCCAAATTTCACTATTTTTGGTTTAGATTTAACTTTTTTCTTTGGCCTTAATCCTACTACTGGTAGTCTATTTTTTACCTCTCATTTTCGTGATTTTCAACCACCTCTTTTCGATTTTAATTTAATTGTTCAAGCTTGGACCTTAAGCCTAGAATTAACCTTTTATTTAATTGCTCCATTTTTAAACAAATTCAAAAATAAATTTTTATTTTTAATCATGGCTCTCAGCCTTGGATTAAGATTATTTTTATACAGTCGGGGATTAAATCATGATCCTTGGAATTATCGCTTTTTTCCAAATGAGTTAATCTTTTTTGTATCTGGAATTCTAATGTATAGACTCTATTTAAAAATAAAAAATAAATCATGGAAATTATTTTCTATTTACAGTTTTATTTTTTATATTTCTTATTTAATTAGTTATCAATTTTTACCTCACGAACACACCAAACAATTAATTCTTTTTACTTTTAGTTTCTTTTTTATTCCTTTTATTTTTAATTTACTCAAAAACAATAAATTTGACCGGTTTATTGGTGAGTTATCTTTTCCAATTTACATTTCTCATTTTTTAATTATCGATATTCTAACTCATTTCACCAATATCCCTCATGTAATTTTAGGTTCTGTTACGACTATTATTTCTATTATTTTTTCTATTCTTATTTTAATTTTCTTCATCAAACCCATTGACCGTCTCCGCCAGAACCGTGTTAACATGAAAGTTCGAACTAGTCGTTTTAAGCGACAACTAGCTCTTTAACAAGTGTGAAAAATGAATTAAAAAAGAAAGGAGACTATTTTGAAAACTGGATTAAAAAAGATCCTTCTATGTTTTTCTTTAACCCTATTATTTCTCTATCTTCAAACTTTTTTTGTATCTACCCTAAATGAGGTAAATAAAAATATTCCAGAAGAAGTATTTTATACTTCATCTTATGAAGATGGCGATTCTAACTTTACCCCTGAATTTGCTATAGCAGCAGATTCAAACTACAAAAAAGGTAGAATTATCCGTCGCTACGTAAGTGGTGCTGGACTATTTGTTGTTATCGTTGTTGACAAAGATTCTATTGTATACATTTAAACCAACATTTTATTAACCAAATCTAACCCAATTCATTTTTTACACTTTTCCTTTCCCTACAAGGGGCTTTTTGATGCAAATCAACTAGCCCCTTTTTCATTTTTTATCAATGTATTTTTATTTTCTGTTATTATGTATTTATGATTACAAAAAATAAAATTGTTTATGCTTTTATTGATAGTCAAAATTTAAATCTAGGTACTAGTAAAGATTTATTCAAAAACAATCTACAAATATATACTGGATGGAAACTTGATAACAAAAAATTTTATAAATTTCTTTCAGACAAATTTAGAGTAACAAAAACATTTTTATTTATTGGATATCTCGATCAAAATAAAAATTTATATAAATTCCTAAAATCAATTGGATACACTCTTATTTTTAAACCAACCGTTAAAGATGACCATGGAAAACCAAAAGGAAATGTTGATGCTGAACTGGTATTACATTCCGCTGCAATTGAATTTAAAAATTATGATAAAGCAATAATTGTTTCTGGTGATGGTGATTTTCGATGTCTTCATGAATATTTAAAAAAATATGAAAAACTAGAAAAAATTATTATTCCAAATAAATTTTCTGAATCGAACCTCCTTAAAGAATTTCAAAATTACAAACTATTTTTATATAGAGAAAAAGAAAAATTAGAGTATATCCCTTCTGAATAATAAATTAAGTCCAAAAAAAATGGGAGGCGTCGCTCATAAGCACTTAGCTTAAGGGTCGTATTCTCCCTGATGATTGTGTTTATTATACAACTATTATTCAAGATTTGTCAATAAAATTACACTCATGTCACCTGCCTGCCGTTAGGCAAGTTGCGAGGAGTTCACGACGAAGCAATCTCAAATTATTAATTATTAATGAGTAGAATATGCTAGAATTTCCTATGTTCTCTCTATTAAAAGAAATCAAAGCCATTTATAAATGGCGTGAATTACTTTGGCAAATGGTCGGCAGAGAAGTCAAATCTAGATATAAACAATCAGTTCTTGGTTATTTTTGGGTAATTTTAAATCCTTTAGCTCAAATGTTAGTTATGTCTTTTGCTTTTTCTATTATCATGCGTATTCCTACCAATGCTGCTGGTAATATTCCTTATTCTATTTTTTTGTTTGTAGCTCTTCTTCCTTGGACATTATTTTCCAATTCTCTTTCTTCCGCTTCTAGCTCCTTGGTCAATGCTGGCGGTCTAATTACCAAAATTTATTTTCCTCGTACTATTTTAGTAATTTCTACAATTATCGCTAAAATTGTTGATTTCTTATTTGCCAACATTGTTTTAATTATTTATATGATTGTCTTTCATATGCCGATCAATATAAATATTCTTTGGATTATTCCTATATTTTTTATCCAACAAATTTTTACCATAGGTCTATCTCTTTTCTTTTCAGCTGCCAATTTACTCTATCGAGACATTCAATATCTTTTAGCCATGATTTTACTTCTTTGGATGTATCTTACCCCTGTCATTTATCCTGCTGATATGGTTCCTTCTAAATATCGTTTCATTTTTCAATTAAACCCCATGGCAGTCATCATCAATGCTTATCGACAAGTAATCTTAGGTGGAGGAGTTCCAAAATATTCCAGTTTAGCTATTGCCTTAGTTGTTTCTCTTATTACTTTATTAATTGGCTT
>Ga0209800_10000771_pt1 | contig 41579 bp, 38 predicted proteins | sample Higcelweek8metaG_FD_187174 | JGI IMG/M metagenome (GOLD analysis project Ga0209800, IMG submission 187174) | Freshwater pond sediment microbial communities from the University of Edinburgh, under environmental carbon perturbations - High... | ecosystem: Environmental > Aquatic > Freshwater >...
CTCAACCCATCGTTATATCTCACTTCATATTGTTCCGACAGCGTTTCAATCAATTCAAGCACTCCGTGTTCTGGTACATCAATTGACACTGACAGGTTCAGCGCTGAGAGTTGTATTAAATTAATTTTTATGTTCAGCGTAAAGAATATTTCAAAAACCCATGCTAAACTTTCTTCATCCATAAAGGAGAAATCGGGTTGCGAAAGCGTGATCAACACCTGTTTGAGTTTCATCACAAAAACAGGTAACGGATTTAAATATTCCCTGTCCTGCTCAGGACCGATGATGGTTCCACTTGAAGTTGGATCCATAAAGGAACGGACATGCAATGGTATTTTACTATTGTAAAGTGGTTTAATTGTTTTAGGATGAATCACCTTAGCCCCGAAGAACGTTAGCTCAATGGCTTCGCGGTAGCTCATTTCGTCAATCTTAATCGGATTGCTAAAATATTGCGGGTCAGCGTTCAATATTCCGGGAACATCTTTCCATATTTCCACTTTTTCAGCCTTTAAAATGCTCCCCAAAATGGCAGCCGTATAATCTGAACCTTCCCTGCCCAACGAAGTAGAGAGGTCAGACAGGGTAGCCCCAATAAATCCCTGGGTTACATAATGAGTTGTATCGTCAAAAGAGAAGGCGCTTTTCACCAATTCATCCGACAATTCCCAGTCGACAGAAGCATCGCGCCATTTATTATCGGTTTTGAGATAAAACCTGATATCGATCCATTTGCTTTTAACACCTGATTTATTTAAAAAAGCGCTGACTATTTTGGTTGAAATAAGCTCGCCATAACCAATCAATTGATCGTATTCAAAATCGTAATCAAGCGAAGGTGTTCTATCCATCCGGTCTTCAATCCTGAAATAAAGGGAATCGACATCTGAAAAAACCTCGTCGCTACTATCGAAAAGGTCATCCATAATCTGGTTGTGAAAGTCTTTGATCAGGGCTAGTTTCTCCCACTTTTTTTCATCTTTTGTAAAATAACATCGGATTAATTCTTCAATGGCATTGGTCATTTTCCCCATTGCTGAAACAACAACAACCAGTTTACCCTGAGTTTCTGAAACTATGGAAGCCAGATTTTTTACACCTTCAGCATCTTTTACCGAGGCACCACCGAATTTAAAAACACGCATACGTTTAAGTCTTTAATCAGATTGCAAGTTACTCACAAAATAAAATTAAAATTTGACAATTGTCAGTTTCAGATTGGTTTGTGAAAATATAAATTGAAAAGAACAGAACGGATATTGTATATTTGACTAACAAAATGTTTTACAACAAGAAAACCAATGAATATGTAGCTAAGATGAAATATTTACTTATCCTAATATCGGGACTATTTTTTCTTTCTTCGTGCGATAAACCGGTCTATCACAATATTCCTAAAAACGAAAAACCTTTGTTAAAAGATAATGATACTGCTGTTTTTATTGACAAGATAAATAACAAATTAGATTCTTTTTTAATCAGACGAACAGATGATTACAGAGTTTCTGATAAACGTTATTATCAGGAAGAAATTATTGTCAAATATCATTATTTGAATGAGTCCAGATCAATCAATGAATTTGGATTTGGACAAACTAGTTGTACTAATATAAATATAACTAGTTATTATTTCCCTTCAATTAATGAAAATGATAATACAATAAATACTAACATTAATGGCATTGATTATCAGTCTGTTTTTGTTCAAAGCACAACCTCTTTTCCTGATTCATTACCCAACACGGTTTATTATTCTTATAAATATGGGATAATCAGGTATGATTATTCAGATGGCCGTTGCTATGAATTAAAATAGGAGCAAGCGCTTAGGTCAGTTCAGTAAAAAGGATAATTGCAATCTAACTGATATATGGAAAGAGGCTGTCCAAAAAGTCTTCGATCAGAAAATGCCACAAAAACTCAAAGACACCAAGATTCACACAAAGCATTCAATCACAACAAAATATATTTTTGTTATTCATTGTGATTTTGTGCCTTCGCGGCAAATTCTTGACTTTAAAATCAGATATCGTATATTTGCCACCGAAAGAATCGAATATGAGAAAACCAATCAACAGGGAAGAATGTACTGAAATAGGGTTTGTGAAAAAAACCCACGGTGTTAAGGGTGAATTGCAAATTTCGTTTCAGGAAGGAATTGATGAGATCATCGAAGAGCTTGAGTACATTTTCTTTGAATTTGAAGGTTTTCTTGTACCTTTTTTTACAGAATCTATTTTCTCCATTGGCTCAAACTCAGCCATTATACTTTTCGATACGCTCACTTCAAAAGAGAAAGCCAATGAATTTGTTGGCTGTAAACTTTACATTGAGAACGACTGGCTCACGGAGAACAATCTCCCATTTTCGCTTCAATTAATCGTTGGCTTTACGCTTTCTGATCCAATAAAAGGGGAAATTGGCAAAGTTACCGGGATCGATGATTTTGGAGGGAATATTGTTTTAAGCATCGATCACAAAGGAAAGGAAATTCTCATTCCGTTTAACGAAAATCTTCTGCATCTATTCAATCCGAAAGATCAAACCCTAACCATGGAATGCCACGAAGGGTTGTTCAATCTGAACGATTAATAATTTTTTTGCGTCAAAAAGCAACCGTCTGTTTTTTTTCATGTCACTTAATGGTGTTGAATGCAAAGTTCAAATAACCATTTATATTTTAAGCCATGAAAAGAATAGCACAAATTTTTACCGTCATCTTATTCAGCATGAGCATGTATTCATGCTACCATTTCCCGCTGTGTATTAGCGGCAGCGGCCCCATTGTTACACAAACATTCGAACTCGATCCTTTCGATGAAATTGCAAGCGAAACAGTAATCGACATTGAAGTTGTACAAGGAAACACCCAGAAAGTAATTGCCGAGGGCAATGAAAACATGATGAATTTCATTGAGTTGAAAGTAATCAACAACAAACTGTATGTCGATTTGAGACACGGAAGCTACAACCATTTTGAACTGAAAGTTTATGTAACAATCCCCACATTGAAGGAGGTAGAACTTGAAAGTACCGGCAATGTGTATCTTGGTGAATTCAAAAACCTCGAATCGTTGAAACTATACTCTACAAGTACCGGAAACATTGATGCCGATGGAGTTTTTGAAATTGAAGACAACCTGAACGTCAAAAGCAATTCTACCGGAAATATCCACATCAGCATAAATTGTGACAATGTTGACGTTGAGGCAAACAGTACAGGTAACGTTACCATTAAAGGAAATTGCAATACTCAAAACATTGATCTGGATGGAACCGGAAATTACAATGGGTTTGACCTTTATTCAAAAGAATGTACTGTAACAACAAATGGAACAGGCGATGCCAAAGTTTATGTATCAGATATTCTGGATGCAAAAATCAGAAGCGTTGGAAGTATTTATTACAAAGGAGATCCAAAAGTGTACGTACAGGATTCAAGCATTGGAAAACTAATTTGGTCGAATTAATTGGAAAAATGGAACTTCGACAAGCTCAGTTACCGTTCCAATTTTTAATTAGCTCAGTTACCGTTCCAATTTTGAACTATTTCATGAACTATTTTCTCAATATTTTAATCAATCCCGAACTTCCCAGTTTTATGATACTGGAAGGTTCGGGATTGGTTTTTTCATTTTGCCGGTAACCAACAATATAATCGACTTTCGACTTAATTTCTTTAGAAATCTCACTGAAATTTCCGGGTGAAGGCTGTCCGCTGATATTTGCTGAAGTAGAAACAATGGGTTTCCTGAACCGTTGAATCAGCTGTTGTGAAAATGCTTCTTTTGTAATACGGATCCCGACACTTCCATCGTCGGCAATTAAATTCAGCGGAAGGTTTTTGGCTTTATCGTAAATGATGGTTGTGGGTTTCTCGGCAAACTCAATCAAATCCCACGCCACTTCAGGCATTTCATCAATATAAGAAACTATCAGATTTGGGTTTTCGAGCAATACCAGCATACTTTTCGAATCTTCACGCTGCTTTATCGCGTACACCTTTTTCACTGCATCGGGATTCGTCGCGTCGCAGCCTATACCCCATATTGTATCTGTTGGATACAAAATAGTTCCTCCCTTACGAAGTATTTCGAGGGCATTAACAATATCGTCGTGAAAATCAATCATTGTAACCGGGATCATTTACACTGGAAAATTCTTCAATCCGTCAAAATCGAGCGTGGCAAAAAGATCATCGAGTGTTTCACTTCTCCTGATCAACTCAACATCTCCGTTTTCTCTCAACAACAATTCAGCCGAACGGGTTTTCCCATTGTAGTTGAAACCCATTGAGTGACCGTGTGCCCCAGCATCATGGATCACCAAAATGTCGCCAACTTCAATTTCGGGGAGCAGGCGGTTGATGGCAAACTTATCGTTGTTTTCGCATAATGAACCGGTAACATCGTAGAGATATTTGCACGGTTTATCCTCTTTACCCATGACGGTAATGTGGTGATAAGCGCCATAAAGAGCGGGACGCATCAGGTTTGCCATGCTGGAGTCAAGCCCAACGTATTTTTTGTAGGTGTCCTTAATATGCAAAACAGCAGAAACCAAGTATCCAAACGGCCCGGTAATAGCCCTCCCCGATTCAAAGAAAATTTTCAGCGGTGCCAGGCCGTTCGCCACAATGTGGTTTTCATAACTTTCCCTGATACCGTCGCTCACTTTTTTCATATCGACCGGTTTATGCTCATTCCGGTAAGGTATTCCAATTCCACCTCCCAAGTTTGCAAACTCAAAACGGATGCCCAATTCCTTATACAAATCAACAATCAGGTCGAAAACAATCTCGGCTGTTTCGATGAAATAGTCAGGATCGAGTTCGTTTGAAGCCACCATAGTATGTATCCCAAACCGCTTCACCCCTTTATCCATCAGTTTTTTGTAACCTTCGAACATCTGTTCGCGGGTGAAACCATATTTTGAATCCTCGGGGTTGCCAATGATCATGTTGCCACCTTTCAACGCCCCGGGATTGTAACGGAAACAAACCAATTCAGGAATACCGGCAACTTCATCGAGAAAGTCGATATGCGAAATATCGTCGAGGTTAATAATGGCGCCTAATTCATTGGCCTTTTTATATTCTTCGGCAGGTGTGTCGTTCGAGGTGAACATGATTTCTTCGCCACGCATCCCCACTTTTTCAGCTAATACCAATTCGGCCATCGAACTACAGTCTATTCCAAAACCCTCTTTCCGTAAGATTTTCATCAGGAATGGGTTCGGGGCCGCTTTTATGGCATAAAATTCTTTAAAACCTTCGTTCCAGTCGAAACACTGGTTAAAATACCGGGCATATTCCACCATTCTTTTTTCATCGTAAATGTGGAATGGAGTTGGGTTCTTTTCGATGATTTTTTCGATCTGTTCTTTCGAAAACGGTAATGTTTTCCCTTTCATTTCAAACTATTTATATGTTATTCTTTCGTTGACTTTATTGATTTACTTTAAAATTTCATCACTAATCTTTCCGTTAGCAATCTCTTTAACCTCCCCGGTCATTTGAATCTCCCAGCGATCATCAATTTCAATAAACAATTCTCCTCCGGGCATTTTAACTTTAATTGAATTACCCACTAAACCTTTCTTTCGCACAACAGCCGCCACAGCGCTTGACGAGCTACCCGATGCCAGAGTATATCCGGCGCCCCTCTCCCAAATCAGAATCTCCACTTCACTTTCAGAAATTAGTTTGACAAACTGAACATTTATTCTGTTGGGAAAAAGCGGATGATTTTCGAGAAATGTGCCAAACACTTTAATCTCCTCAACGTTCAACTCTTCCTTCATAACAATACAATGAGGATTTCCAACCGAAACACAATTCACAATAAACTGTTGGCCTCCTGCTTCAAGTGGCTGGTCGAAGAAAAGATCCATATCGGAATTCACAGGGATATCTTTCGGTTTAAAAATAGCTTTCCCCATATCAACCTTTATTTTCGATGCCCGATGGTTTTGCTCCTCAACGATATGGGCATGAACCAATCCGCCAAGTGTTTGAATAGAGAAATCTTTCTTTTTAGCAAACCCGTAATCGTACAGGTATTTCGAAAAGATCCTTAATCCGTTGCCACTTTTCTCAGCCTCTGAACCATCGGGATTGAAAATCCTTAGTCCAAACTCAGCATGATCGGCAGGAACTTTTAAAAGAATTCCATCGGAACCAATACCAAAATGAACATTACACAAGGTCTTAATTTGATCAACAGAAAGGTCAAAATCGATTGCATCAGCATCTAAAACGATGTATTCATTCCCCAAGCCGTGTGTTTTAACAAATTCGTTCATTTCCTCAACTCTAACAGTTCAAATTGAGGGTAAAGATATTATTTTCGATTTACTATTTAGAATTGTTCTTAAAAGAAGCAGTAAAGCACTTAAGAATTAATGATGAAGAAATAAAGAGAAAATTGATAACTTTGTAAAAAAGGAAACGATGTCGCAATTAAATATTCAGGGTAAAAAGCTAAATATCATTGAACAATTGATCATGCTCAACGATGATGATGTTTTAAATCAGCTTGAAGAGATTATTAATACGTCATTAAACAGACCTCAGTTAAAGAAATTTTCAAAGCAAGATTTAAGGGAAAGGGCTGAATTATCAAACAATGATATCTTAAATGGGGATATTTATTCTCAGGATGAAGTTGAAAAAATATCTCAAAATTGGTAAGCATGAGAGTGCTTTGGACAAAATTCGCATTAAATTCATTAGCCGACATTTACAAATACTATAAAGAAAATGTAAGTGTTACAATAGCATTAAATATCAGAGACAGGGTTTTAACTTGTACCCGTCAGTTAGAGAAACAGCCACTGAGTGGTCCTAAAGAAATAATGCTAGACGAATTAAATGAAGAACATCGATTTTTGATTCGTGGCAACTACAAAATAATCTATAAAATACTCGGCAATACGGTTTATATTACTGATGTTTTTGACTCAAGGCAAAATCCAGATAAAATTAAAACCATAAATAAATAACCACCTCATTTTATTAGTATTCTGCATTTTTTCAAATAACAGGTCAATTCTTCATCACTTTTTATTCTTCCTCAATTTTAAACCCATAAACCGGAATAGCCCTTCCTTCAATGGACGATGGCGAATTCTCAATAAATGTTGCCCCCATTTTTTCATAAAACCCGGCAGCATGAGGATCGACAAAAATCTTCAATTCGTCAATCCAGTTTTCCTCACAGTAATTCAGGGCATGTTCCATCAACATCCGGCCAATACCTCTCTTTTGAAACGATGGATTAATAAAGAGATGCTCCATCCAAAACCCTTTCTTCACCAGCACATTGCCGGCCATAAAATCTTTTTGAATGACCACAATGGAATAAAATCCAACAACCTGATTGTCAGTCTCAGCAACAAAAACAATATTGTTATTGATATACTCGTTGGTAATCGTCAGTTCATCCTTCCATATTTCGAAATAACTTTCAGGATATTTCCATGTTCGCTTGGCTGCAAAAGCAATCTCAGTTAAAATCTCGGCTTCACCGGGTAAAGCAATCCTTATATTTTCGTTCATTCTATCTGTTATTTGGAATCATTTCAATTTAGAAACGCAATTTTCCTATCTTTGCACCTCGCTAAAATACAATTTTCAATTACATCTAAAATTAAGAAAACCTAACGATATGGCATCAATCAACGAAAACTACCTGAAGTTAAAAGCTGGTTATTTATTTCCTGAGATAGGAAGAAGGGTAAAACAATTCACGGAAGCCAATCCTGACAAGAAAGTGATCAGAATGGGGATTGGCGATGTTACTCAACCACTCACACCAGCCATTATAAAAGCTTTTCACGAAGGAGTTGATGAGATGTCGAATGTTGCTACCTTCAAGGGATATGGTCCTGAACAGGGTTATGAATTCCTGCGTGAAGCCATTGCCAAAAACGATTATCAGGCCAGAGGAGCCAATATTAAAGCCGATGATATTTTCATTTCAGACGGATCGAAATGCGATACAGGAAACATCCAGGAAATTTTTGGAAATGACAATATCATTGCATTGGGCGACCCGGTTTACCCTGTTTATGCCGATACCACTGTGATGTCGGGGAAAACCGGCAGTTGCAACGAGAACGGCTACTTCGACGGGATTGTATATATGCCCTGCAATGAAGCCAATGGATTTGTCCCCGATCTCCCATCTCAAAAAGTAGATTTGATTTTTCTCTGTTTCCCCAACAACCCAACAGGGACTGTTGCTACGAAAGAGGTTTTGAAAAAATGGGTGGATTATGCGTTGGCCAACAATTGCATTATTCTTTACGATGCCGCTTATCAGGCTTACATTACCGATCCTGCCATCCCAAGAACAATCTACGAGATTGAAGGCGCCGAAAACTGCGCCATTGAATTCCGCAGTTTTTCAAAAACAGCTGGTTTCACCGGAACACGTTGCGCTTTCATCGTCATACCCGACGGAGTGAAAGCTTACGATAGTTCAGGAAATGCTTATCCTGTAAAACCTTTGTGGAACCGCCGCCATACTACAAAATTCAATGGCGTATCGTACCCGGTACAGAAAGCAGCAGCAGCCATATATTCCGAAGAGGGCAAAAAGGAAACAGCCGAAGTGATTGCCTTTTACCTCGAGAATGCCCGCATCATGCGCGAAAGTCTTGAATCGTCAGGTTTCAACGTTTTCGGTGGTGTAAATGCACCTTATGTCTGGGTTAAAACCAAAGGTGGACTGAAGTCGTGGGAATTCTTCGACAAGCTTCTTAATGAGGCGAATGTAGTTGGAACACCTGGTTCGGGTTTTGGTCCATCGGGTGAAGGATATTTCCGATTTTCTGCCTTTGCCGACCGGGAAAGTACGATTGAAGCAATGGAACGAATTAAGAATTTGAAAGAGTAAGTTACCACACGGAATTTCCTTTTATGCTGAGACTTGCAACTTTTAAAAAAATTTAAAAAGTTGAAAAAATGGAAAGATGAAATAATGGTTTCCCAATTTTCCAACATTCCAGTTTTCCATTTCCAGTTTTCATAGAAGTCTGAATTTTTTAAACTCTGTTAAAAAGGTAGTTAATTAATGTTATGTTTCAACTGTAAGTGGTACGAATCTGTTACATTTACAGTGACTAATTAATTATGCAAATCAGAAAGATTCTCATACTTTTCATCCTTCTCATGGGTTTTTACTCGTTAAATGCCCAGGAAATTGATTTGTATATTGTTAATATCAAAGGGATAGTTACAGGCGCCGATACAGGTGAACCAATACCGTATGCCCATGTCATCAATCCGAAAGAACACAGCGGCACTACTTCAAATTCGGATGGCTTCTTTTCCATTAACATGCTCACGGAAGACACCCTTATTATCCGGTCAATGGGTTATGATGAATATCTCTTTACCCTCAAGGAGTTTCCACCAAAAGAGCAATATAGAATCATACTAAACCCTGTAACCTACCTGCTTAATGAAGTGACCGTTAATGGAGACCGGAGCATGAGAAAACAGCTGGGCTTACCCGATGCTGAAACATTGGATATTCCGATTGAATTGAGGGGAAATGACTACAATGAGAAGCCCCCGCTCATCGCCGCATTCCTCAGTCCCATCTCATTTCTGAATTATCATTTGAATGACAAGGAAAAGGAGAAGAGAGAAACCCTGAAAGCAATCAGGAACAATGAAGAATGGCTCCAGTTTTCGACCTACTTCAACCTCGACAACATTAAACGTTTGACCGGACTCGATGATGAAGGCGCCGATGAATTCATGGTCTATTGCAACTTGAATAACCGCCTACCCTATTTTGCCAGCCAAATGGAGATTGAATTTCAAATTATGGACCTTTTCTTCAAGTACAAAAAGGAAAAAGGATCAAGCAACGATAACGTTCAACCAAAAGAATAACCTGAAGGTTATTTTTCGTCTAACTTTTCACCATAGGCCAAATCGCCGGCATCTCCCAGACCTGGAACAATGTATGACTTACTATCAAGCTCATCGTCAATAGCGCCTACCCAAAGGGTACAATTTTCAGAAGGAAGATTCTTTGTCACATACTCGACCCCGGCCCGGCTAGCAATGATGGCTACAAGGTGAACATGCTTGGGCATCCCTTTTTGCAGCAATGCCTGATAACTTATCTCAAGCGACGACCCCGTTGCAAGCATCGGATCTGAAAGAATGACAACCTTACCCTCAAGCGATGGAGATGCAATGTATTCAAATTCAATCACAAAATCTTTCTGGTCGATGTATTTGCGGTACGCTGAAATGAAACAATTTCCACTTTTATCAAAATAGTTGAGCAAACCTTGATGCAAAGGCAACCCGGCACGTAAAATGGTTGCCAATATGGGAAGCGATTCGGGAACATTGACCCGTGCAATACCCAGCGGAGTCGTTACATCTTTCGTTATGTAATCGATACGTTTGCTTATTTCATAAGCGGAAATCTCGCCAATCCGCTCGATGTTTTTACGAAACCTGAGCGGGTCGGTTTGGATATTTACATCGCGGATTTCAGCGATGAACTGATTGAAAATGGAATTTTGGTTTCCAAGGTTGATTATTTCCATATAATGTTATTCGTTGATTTTTTGCATTTGAAAATCATTTCGCGAGTACCATCACCCAGACGGTAATATTCGCGTGCCACAGAGCCCAATTGATCGGCATAATCGACAGCATCGACCCCGAACCCGGCCCTAACCAATCTCTTTTGAAAATCGGCTCCATAAACCCGTTCAAGCCCGGGTTCAAAATAACGATGAAGCCTGTCCCTGTCTTCATCGGTCACAGGGTTTTCATAAGACCTTTCCATTTCCCAGTTGATTAGAGTAATGATTATGACAAACCCACCCGGGCGTAACAATCGTTTTAATTCACCTAAAACAGAAAGCTCATCTTTAACATACTGAAGAAGATGTGAGAAAATAATGACATCGTAACGACTCCCTGTCAGTTTTTCACATTCCCCCTTTTGCAGTGCATCGAGATATTCAATTGACTCAACATCAAGCTCGATATTGTAGTTTCTCATTTTTTCGAAGAGAGCTGGTTCGGGTGAAAAAAAGAGGAATTTGTTTTTGTTTTTCTTCCCAAGAACTTCATTCGAAAGATAAAACCAAAGGTTCCGGGTCGATTCAAGCGAGTTACATTCAGGGCAGCGGGCATTTTCACGTTTTTTCTCGTTTTTAAAATGGTTAAAATTTTTCCCGCAAACATTGCACCGCACCTTTCCTCCTCTCAACATAAACCGTTGAAAAGCCTTGCTGATTGGGTTGGGTTTAACCGAAATCAAAATATGTTCCTTTCTTACTTTCAACTTCCTTCAACCATTCATGAAACATGAAAAACCGATGACTTGAAAGATATAAAAAATGATGATTTAATGTTCTGAAAACTTCATTAAACAATCATTTTCTACAAGAAGAATAAATATGAGGATATGAAGCTGGAATAATCGTTCTTAAGATTTAGCCGGGGTTTGATTCCGTTGTTCATTTTCTAATTCAAAAGCCATTTGTGTCATTTCGGTATAGACCTCCCTCCAACCCTTCCAATTTTCAACGCCACTAAGCGATTCATTATGCCATAAACTAACAAAGGTTCCTCCTACTGAGGCGGTTTCAACCATTAACGTTTTTATTTTTTTTAATGCTTCTCCGGCATCCAGATTTCGATAATTGAGCAAAGTTACATCCATGACCTGAAAAGGGACAATTTTCAATTCGGTTTGTTTTTCATCCATGATATCGAAAAAATAGTACGGGGTACAAATACTGGCTCTGAATCCAGGACGACTGGCAAATCCCATCGTGTAATCAGTTTCGATCTTGTTTTCAATTAACCGGCGATAGGTTTTGGGCATCGAAACTTTAAGAAAATGTTGGCGGCTTGATTTTACCTTCTTCCCAAGAATAGACTCTAATCTATTCAGCTCTTTTTCAAGTTGATGGTTTTTCTTTTCCGACATATAGGAGGGATGAATCCCAACTTCTCCCCATTTTGACAAAGAATGAATCAACCGCCGAAAATTCTTGTTTTTATGAGAAAGACTTCGGTCATATCGGCCTTTTTTGTTCAAAAGGACAAAAAATACGGGACGAAAGGTGAACCGGCGCAGGGTTTCGTGAATGAACTCATAATTGTCGTAGGGATCTTTTTTAAATCTCAAAACCACAGAAAACCTCATTTTAATTTGTTTCAACCGTCCTTTTACCACATCTCTGAAGGTCGAACCAAGCTGTCTGAAGAAACCCTTATTTTTAAAAGCCCAGGCATTATCAATATCGACGGTAGGAACATAACTAAATGTTGGTCTGACAAATAAGAATCCATCATTCTTTTCTTCAATCAGATCGGCCATTTTCATAGCCCATATATTTACAACTGGTTTTTCAAGAAACCGATGTTGATTAGCGAGACTATTCCGCGATAAGAACCGTTGATGGCGATCACGCTTTCCGGGCAAATACTCTTCGTATCGTGAAACCAAATAAAAACTGGCAGCAAAGATATCGAAAGGCAGAAATGAATTTTCAGCTTTGAAAAAAACCTTGACAGTGTCCCACTCAAAAACATCGGGATACTGCATTTGCAAATTAGTTTCGAATAGTAATGAATGTGGTTTTAGCCGCAATCCATCCAGATTTTCATTGTCGGAGTAATTAATTTTGACTCCAAAATTCCGTTGATAGTCTTTCGCATCAGAATGAAATACAACTTCATCGTTTAATATTGTTTCAAACAACAGTCGAAATGAATATTCGATACGGGCTGTAATTTTCTCTGAATAAACATGTACCATAACCGCTTATTTTATTCAGTAAAATTACACTATTTTATGTTATCAACCCTTCGTCGGCCAAACTTGAAAAATGATTACCGGCTACAATAATATGATCGAGTACTTTCATATCAACCAATTTTGAAGCATCACTGGCCTTCCGGGTAATATCCAGATCGCTTTGGCTTGGGCTCAGGTTTCCGCTGGGATGATTGTGTGCAAGAATGATGGAAGATGCTAATTTCTCGATAGCCTGCTTGAGAATAATTCGAACATCAATTACCGTTCCACTGACTCCTCCCTGACTAATTCTCAATTTATCAATTACGTTATTAGCCCTGTCGAGGTAAATAACCCAAAATTCTTCATGGGTCAAATCGGACAACTCAATTTGAATGCAATTGAAAGCGTCTTCACTTGAGTTGATTTTCGTTTGATTTCCATTGCCAGCTAAAATCCTTCTCCGACCCAGCTCAAGAGCAGCCAATATGTTTATTGCTTTAGCTTCTCCAATCCCATTGTACGTTTTCAGGTTTTCAACAGTAGATTTTCCAATGTGATCAAGATTATTTTTAAAGTCGGAAAGAATGCGCCGTGAAAGTTCAACCGCGGATTCGGAAAGGTTTCCCGACCCAATTAAAATGGCGACCAATTCGGCATTGCTCAGGGTCGAAATACCATGTTTGAGCATCTTTTCGCGGGGTCGGTCTTCCACTGCCCACTTTTTGATCGATAGTTTTGTATACTCAGGCATGGATCGAAATTAACAGAAGTTTTGAAAAAACACAAATATTCTGGAAACCTTTTAACATGAGGAGGGGGAGAAACAAAAAAAGCCTCCCACAAACGGAGAGGCTATTATGTAATAAAAAATTCTTCTTACAACTTGTTAATATGCAATGCCAGCTTCGATTTCAAATTTGAAGCTTTGTTGTCATGTATTACGTTTTTCTTAGCAAGACGATCGATCAAAGACACCACTTTATGGTATAACACTTGTGCATCGGCCTTTTCAGTGGTATGACGCAATTTCTTCACTGCATTACGCATGGTTTTGGCATAATACTTATTAAGTATTTTCCTTGCTGTATCTTGCCTTAACCTTTTTTCTGCTGATTTATGATTTGCCATTTTAAACTATATTAAAAAGTAGCCCGTAGGGGAATCGAACCCCTGCTACCAGAATGAAAATCTGGCGTCCTAACCGCTAGACGAACGGGCCAAATAATTTCAAAAATTTTCGGTGTGCAAAGGTAAAAAGGTTTTATTCAACTCCAAAAAAAACTGATATTTTTTTCCTTTTATTTTGCTCTACCTTTCCCGAAAACAGCGGTGCAAATAAAGCCCAACTTTCTGAGAAGTCCAAATATATCTACTTAAAAGTTTAAAATATCGCCATTTACATTTGAAAAACTCATAAATAATTAACTTTCTTCTCAATAGAATTTCCCAATTCATTAATATAGTGTTTAAAAATCACTCTCAATGTTTTAAATTCAGGTTTTTAAACATTAAAATTTATCGAACGCAATTCGTAAATTTGTATAAACTCAACATAGAATCATTATGAAATCAGTATTCCAGCTTTTAATAGTTTCCTTCATCATTCTTTTTCTTAATTCCTGCGGCCCGTCTCAAAGGGAAAACGCTGTTGTAAAAATGAATGATGCTCAAAAAAACATAGAAAAAGGCGATACACTGAAGGCAATTGAAATTTTGGAATCGATACCGGCTCTTTTTCCGAAAGCAAAGGTTCAAATTACTGTATCGAAGAGCAAGGCCGATGAATTGTACCGTCAACTAATTGACACAAAGAAAGAACAGCTTAAAGCTACGGAGAATCAGATTGCAGTTCTTGAAAAGAACTTCATCCAAGAAAAAACTGAGTTCGACAGCTATGTGCAATATATCCCGGCAAAACAATCATTCAATCGTTCGTGGAACAGATCATTTTTACAAGTGAACCTCGATGAGCGCGGTGAAATATTCCTAACCAGCCATTACATGGGTAAAGATTGGCTAAAACACACGGCGATCAAGGTCTATGACGGCGGAATCGAAGTAAAAACACCCGATGTTCCGCTTGACGATCAGAACAACCGAAAAAGTGACTTTCTTGAGTACAAATGGGAAAAAGTGACCTATTACGGCAGTTTGTCTGACTCAACCATCAGGTTCATTGCGAAGCATATTAACCGTCAACTTAAATGTGTCTTCATGGGAACAAATTATTATTACATCATTCTTGAAGATTCCAATAAGGAAGCCATCAGGGATGCGTATAACCTTTCGGTAGCCATTAAGAATAAAACCAAAATTTTACGGCAAATTAAAGAACTTGAAGAAAAACGTAAATAGGTAATTCAGAATCAACTATCTCCTCCGAATTCCATTAAATAGGCTTTAATAAACCCGTCGAGTTCGCCATCCATAACGGCTTGTACATTGCCTGATTCAAAACCAGTACGAACATCCTTTACAAGCTTGTATGGCTGCATGGTGTACGACCGAATTTGTGAACCCCATTCAATCTTCTTTTTTCCTGCCTCAATTTTAGAAATTTCTTCTTGTTTTTTTCGCAACTCCAGTTCGTAGAGCTGTGATTTCAACAGCCGCATGGCATTTTCTTTATTCTGAAGTTGCGACCGGCTTTCTGAGTTCTCAATCATGATTCCTGTTGGCGCATGTCGTAACCGAACTGCTGTTTCAACCTTGTTTACATTTTGACCTCCTGCCCCACTCGACCGCATGGTTTCCCATGAAATATCGGCAGGGTTAATTTCCACTTCGATTGAATCGTCGACCAGAGGAGCCACATAAACCGAAGTAAAAGAGGTTTGCCGTTTGTTTTGCGCGTTAAATGGGGATAATCGAACTAAACGGTGTACGCCATTTTCGCTTTTCAAGTAACCATAAGCAAAATCGCCCTCAACCTCCACCGTGCAGTTTTTCAAACCAACATCTTCACCCGGCTGATAGTCCATTACTTTAAACGAATAGCCATGACGCTCGGCCCAACGGTTGTACATTCTGAAAAGCATATCAGCCCAGTCGTTGCTTTCGGTTCCGCCTGCACCGGCATTTATTCGAAGTACAGCTCCAAGCTTGTCTTCCTCTTTGCGGAGCATGTTTTTGGCTTCGAGCCTTTCAACAAGGTCGAGGGTAAGTGTAAACTGCTCATCTACCTCACTGGCCTCTGCATCGCCGCTTTGCTGAAAATCAAAAAGAACCTGAAGGTCTTCAGTGGCTTGATCAACTTCCTTAAAACCATCGGTCCACTGCTTAATGCCGCGGATTACCTTCATCTGGGCTTCGGCAACTTTTGGGTTCAGCCAAAACGAAGGGTCTTGAGTTTTAAGCTCTTCCTCTTGTAGTTGAATTAATTTAGTATCGATGTCAAAGGTACCCCCTCAGCGCATCCCGGCGCTCAACTAGGCCTTTGACCTGGTCACGTAGAATCATGATTTCTGTTTTTATTGAATGTGATGCAAAAGTAATGAAGTTAAAAGAACCGGACAATTCCATTAAAGTTTAAATTATAAATGGCATGCCCTTTGTTTATGAAAATTATATTTTTGTATCAATCTTTAACCAAACTCACGATGAAAAAAATTAGCATACTAACCTTTCTCTTAATTGTTTCCACATCAATATATTCACAAGACAATAACGCAAAGGGGAATCCTCGGACAGAACACCCTTTTGGAATTAAAATTGGACCCTCATTTAATGCATATCAATTATCTTATACTTTTTTACATTTAAAAGCATCTTATTTCTTATGCCACAACATTGAATTAGAAGCAACAGGAGGAATTACACCAATGGCTACGGTTGGGGCAAACTATCACTTGAATTCAATTTCTTCTGAAAGTATATTCACTCCTTATGCCGGAGCTGCTTTTGGCGTATTTGATGATCATGCTGTATTTTCTTTCCCTGTAGGATTGAATATGGTTACTCCTTCCGGTTTTTCAGCATCTATTGGTTTGAATAATTATTTGTCACTCACCAATAAAAATGATAATTACAATTTGATGGAGCCTTATATTGAATTCAGTATTGGGTGGAACTTTGCTAAATAACTAACTGATAATCTTTAACGCTTGACTAATTACATCAAATTCGAAACCTTTTGATTGGGCAAAGCGAACGAGTTTTCCTTTCTTGTCGTATTCATTGATGAACTTGGTTTTCTTTACTTTATCTTTCAATAGCTTCACCAATAGTTCGAGATAGGCTTCATCACTGATCTCCTGAAGAGCATCTTCAATAAGTGTTGCCGGTATTTTTTTCGATTTCAGCATAAACACAATTTTCACCTTGCCCCACTGGTTAAACCTGAATTTATCGCGCACAAAGTAGCGTGTAAAACGTTCCTCGTCGATAAACTTCTCGGCAATCAATGTCTTGATTATTTTTTGGGCATCAGCCTGTTCAATGCCCCAGTCATTCAGTTTTTGCTGAATATCGGAAACGCACTTCTCAGCCTTACTGCAAATGGCCATTGCTTTTGAAAGGGCTTGATTATAAGTGGGAGTTGTCATGTTTAATAAGTTGATGATTCCAAACAAATTTAAAAACTAATCCATTCTAAACAAATCAAATTAAAGCATTTCAGACCAACCATACTTGACAAAAATCCTTCTACTTTTATTTCGTACCTACGGCACTTTGGGCTGGTTTCAGATCAATTTTACTACCAATATTTCATGCCTCTAGCATTTTCTTAGGTTCCGTTAGGAACAAAATATTGGTAGAAAATAACGAAAACCTAAGGATAGAGCCCCGTAGGTGGCGAAACATCTGATAATGTGTTCGCTGATTAAAAGTGGCAAAATAACAGAAAATCGCTACTTTAATTCAGCGTTTTTAAAATTCAGTATTTATACTTCAGGATATCAAATGTATACAGGCATTAAAATTGCTGGATTGTATGATAAGGATGGAATGATAATTAGCAGAATCGAAACAGGGCAACACTGGAATCAATATAGAATTAGACCCCAGTATTACCCTGTTCAAGAATAAGACGCAGTTGAAACAATCCGTATTTTATTTTATCTCCTCAATATTGTAAGGTGTCTCCTGATAAACGTAGTAGTTCAGCCAGTTCTGAAAAAACAGGTTGGCATGTCCACGCCAGCGAACTACCGGTGGATTTGAGGGGTCGTTTTTGCGGTAGTAGTGCTTTGGAATGTCAATCGGTAATCCTTTTGAAAAGTCCCTTTTATACTCTTCATCAAGTGTATTGGGGGCATATTCAGCGTGCCCGGTTATAAAAATCTTGCGATTGGCTTTATCTTTCACAATACAAACACCCGATTCTTCCGACTCGGCAAGAATTTCCAGCTCAGGGACTTTCTCGATGTCTTCACTTCTGATTTCAGTGTGACGAGAATGGGGAACATGAAATTCATCGTCAAAACCTCTGAAAATAGGGATTTTGGGATCAGATGGCGTATGATGAAACACCCCAAACATCTTCTTTTCAAGTGGGTATTTGGGGATTCCATAGTAATGATACAACGCAGCCATCGCAGCCCAACAAATATAGAGCGACGACTGAACGTTTGTTTTGGCCCAGTCGAAAATTTCCTTCATTTCATTCCAATAGGTAACATCCTCATATTCCAGTTGCTCTACGGGAGCGCCAGTAACAATCAAGCCGTCATATTTTTCATGTTTGACCTGACTGAAATTGGTATAAAAGGTCAGCATGTGTTCTGCTGAAGTATTTTTTGAAGTATGCCCCATGATTTTTACCAAATCGATTTCCAACTGCAAAGGTGTGTTCGACAAGATCCTGATTAAATCTGTTTCAGTGGTTATCTTTACGGGCATCAGGTTTAAAACTGCAATCCTCAGCGGACGAATATCCTGATGACTCGCACGTGTGGAGTCGATTACGAAGATATTCTCCTTTTTCAACGCCTCAATGGCAGGTAGTTTGTCTGGAATATTTACTGGCATTTTTTTAGATATTTAACTTTGGAAGAGTTTTACTATTTATCTTGTTTTTAAAAAAGTATAAAACTCTTCCAAAGTTCGTTAATATTAAATCTTTGCAAATGCTTGTTCCAAATCTTCTTTGATGTCGTCGATGTGTTCAATACCTACCGACAATCGCAACTGATCGGGCAAAACACCAGCAGCCAACTGTTCTGTTTCGCTCAATTGCGAATGGGTTGTACTTGCCGGGTGAATGATCAATGTTTTTGCATCGCCAACATTGGCAAGGTGACTAATCAACTCAAGGTTGCCCACAAATTCAGAAGCAGCCTCTTTCCCCGCTTTCAACCTGAATGTCAGCACACCGCCAAAACCGTTTTTCAAATATTTTTTTGCCAACGTGTGATATTTGCTGCTTTCCAAACCAGCATAATTTACAGCTTCAACTTTGGGATGATTTTCCAACCATTTAGCCAGCTCAAGCGCATTATCAACCGTTCGCTGAACACGTAAAGATAACGTTTCCAAACCCTGAATCAATTGAAATGAATTAAACGGACTGATTGTCGGACCCAGGTCGCGTAAACCTTCTACTCGCAGGCGAATTGCATAAGCGATGTTTCCAAATGGACCGTTTGTTCCAAATACGTCCCAGAAAATTAACCCGTGATATCCCTCGGAAGGTTCGGTAAACTGTGGATATTTGCCGTTGCCCCAGTTGAAATTTCCTGCATCGACAACAATGCCACCCAAGGTTGTACCGTGGCCGCCAATCCATTTGGTGGCCGATTCTACAACTACATTTGCCCCGTTTTCAATTGGTCGCGAGAGGTAACCGGCAGCTCCAAAAGTATTATCCACAATCAAAGGAAGATCCTGTTTTTTAGCCAATGCTGAGATTTTATCCCAATCGGGAATATTGAAATTGGGGTTTCCAAGGTTTTCAACATAAATAGCTTTGGTGTTATCATCGATTAATTTTTCGATCTCTTCAGCCGTATCGTCTTTTGCAAAGCGGGCTTCAATGCCAAGTCTTTTAAACGCTACTTTGAACTGGTTGAAAGAACCGCCATATAAAAATGGTGAAGTCACAAAGTTATCGCCTGCCTGAAGAATGTTGTTCAACGCAAGAAACTGTGCTGCGTGGCCTGATGCCGTTGCAACAGCAGCCACTCCGCCTTCGAGAGCAGCCACACGTTTTTCAAAAACATCGGTGGTAGGGTTCATCAGGCGGGTATAGATATTTCCAAATTCTTTTAGACCAAAAAGATTGGCGCCATGTTCCGAATTTTTGAACACGTACGAGGTGGTTTGATAAATGGGTACTGCCCTTGAGAGGGTTGTTTCATCGACTGTTTGTCCGGCATGGACCTGCAATGTTTCGTAACGGAAATTTTTAGACATGATATTTTAATTTAATTGATTAACAATGAATTCAATTGCCAACATATCTGAACAATTAAGCAGAATTACAATTGAAAATAAATAACAAAGATTTTAATTGGAAAGTTTTGGAAAGCGCATGGATACAAAAGCAACAAAAAGCTATTTGCTCATGCGCGAATGCATTCGCATCATCATCCTCATGGTGATCATTCTGACAGAAGTGATATTTTCGATGCGATTATTCATTAAAATTTTATCCTAGTAAAACAGTAGTGCAAACATAAAAACAAATATTTGAAAAAGAAACAATGACCAATAAAAAAAGTTTATTTGTTAAGAAATTATGGAAATGTTTTGTAAATCTTATCCCGGGGAGCAAAAGCTGCAAAAACAATAGTCCCGTTTTCAAGGTAAAAGCCTATTCTATATTTACCTTTCCGGTAACGGTATGCAGTTGGGTGTTTAATATATCAAAAACTTCCTTTCTATCAATTTTGGGAGTATCTTCATTGGCCTCCATCGCCTTCAACAACTGTTCATCTTGAATGTCGTCATAAGTCTGAACTTCAGCACCAATTCTCTTAGCCAGTTCAAGGAAAAAGTTCAGTTCCGCTTTATCTTTCGGTTTTATGATAAGTGTATCCATAATGACATTTTCTAACAAAGTTAATTGAATAATCATTTTGCATCATCAGGTATGATCAAAAAAGATTAGTTGCTTCACTATGTTCCGATATTCATCTCTTGTCGGTCACCAAAAATGAATGTTTGAAAACTTTCTTCTCCCCATTGGGATGAACCAATTCACTATAAATAATATAGAATCCCATTGGCAAGCGTTGACCACTATCGATAGTCCCGTTAAAAATAATTTTAGCAGAATTTCCAATCAGGTCGTTGTTTAATAACCTGCAAATTTTTCGACCATTGATATCGAAAACAAAAACATTGGCAAGGTATCCGGGTTTGTCCAAATGAAACTCAATTTCCATTTCATCATTATAACCGTCACCGTTGGGTGAAATGGCATCGGGGGTTAACAAAACGGATATCGCGTCGGGGTTTTCAATCTCTTCGGGTTGCGAATTTTCATATCCCGGCGTTGCAAACCCGACCAATGAAGAGGCTGAATGCCAGTTTGACGGATTGTTGGTTTCGACAGTGAAAGACAAACGTTCCAGAGAAACCCCGCTCAAATCGGAAAGGAGTTTGCTGTGCATTGATTCGCTGTACGCAAATTCATCGATCACTTCAAGCGAATCGTTTAGCAAAACAACGTGCCCCTCAACATCGGGGAATGAAGGGAAACTCTCCATTTCGACGATCCTGTCTGGATTTGGAACCCAATAGTTGGTTGAAATATTTTCGGAATCACGGGTAAAAGCCATATACGATTGGTCGGGGAATTCTATTTTATTTTTTGAAAGCGGATACACCGATTTCAACATGAGGGTATCGCTGCGGGTGGCAAGCCGGAGTTTGGAAATATCAATGCTAATCCCTGACTGGTTATAGATTTCAACAAAATCAGCCCCGTCAGTAAAGGGGTTAAACAACACTTCGTTGATCACCAAATCACCTGCTTCAATAATTTGTCGCGAAAAGGAGGCTAAGATATTTGGGGTTACATTTCCACATTCATCTGAAAGTTCAGAAATTGATAGTTGATATTGTTTATTTCCATCCAATTCATTCCTAAAGATAATTGCAATCGTATTATCAACTACCTTAACATTCACACTGTCAATTATAAGGCCATCATCGACCGAAAATTCTTTGATATCTGGTGGAATGAATGTTTCTGAAAATAAAAGTTCAATGCTGGTTGCAGAAAGCAGGTTTACCTCAAGTAATCCGGGTGGAAGATCATCCATGTTTGGTTCATCAACGGAATTTATTTTGCTTGGTGTTCCGCCCGAAACATCAATCGAAGCAGTCCAGTTGTTGCGGCCACCACACGAACGGTCGGGATCGATTTTTTCAAGGCTCCAGCCACCATTTTTCTTTTCTGAATCCTTATACCAGTCATCGGAATAAGTTACTGAATCGACGACCAGCCCTTCCTGAGTTGATAAGTCAATGGTTGTGCCTGCATTCAAAAGGGAAGGAAAATCATTTACTGTCAACACTTTTCCGAATGATGAGAAAAGAGACGAATCTCCTGAATTGCAGATAATAATATATTCACCGGGGCTTGTTTTAGAGGTTGGCAACACAGATGTTTTGTCGTTCACCGTCAACTTCCAATTTTCAACATCAATGATTTTTTTACTCCGGTTGAAGATTTCAATGTATTCTTTCTCGGGCAAACCTACCACTGGCGCGGGATCAACCATAATTTCCGTAATCACCACATCATGTTTTGAAACCGGCATTTGATATTCGAATGCAAATCTGATTGAATCAGCAACTGCCCCTTCCAAATCTTCAATATTGTAAGCAGTAAGCAACAAATCAATTTCATCAATAGAGGCTATTTCCAGGATTACTGTATCTTTTCCGTTGAATTCTAACTCTTCAACCTGAAAATTCTTGCCATTTTTGCTCTCAATTTTGAAATTCTCTTTTGAAAGCTGATCAATCTTTACATCCTCGCTAAAGCTAACTTGTATTTTTCCGTCAGTAAGAGTCTTTACCCATTTTATTGAAGGTGGCACATTTTCACGAAATACAAGCAAATCGTCGAACCATAATTGTCCCGAGCGTGATTGAGAGTAGTTGAAATGGAGGCCAAGTTGATTTACTGTTTCAAATTCATTGTTGTAACCTGTTCCCGAATGTGTGTTACCAGTAGTCAAATCAGTAGCCGTTAATTTCCAGTTTCCAAAGGCATCGCGGGTAAGATTAAGTTGTGTCAGGGTATTTTCATTCCAGTCGAAAGCTGTTTCTAAAACGACTTCTACGGGTTCACCGTTACAAACAGTCCAAAGAGAAACCAAGTCAGAGCTTCCAATGGCATTCACACCAATGGCATATCCATTTACCAAAGAGTCGGTTGTGTCAGAATATCCCAACTCAAGATAAAAAGAATTGGACGACGACGGGTCCCAATTTCCATTCTTCAACTTAAAAGAAAACTGGTAGTTACCATTTCCAAGCGACCAATTTATTTTGTCAGTTGAAATGGTTGAGATTCCGCTTTCTTCCTGAACCAAATGTTTCAACGAACTATCGCCCGAAATAGGCATTTCAGAAGAGACGATCCAGTCGCCATCATTTTTCCAATCAGCCAAACCATCCCTTTCAAAATTTTCTGAAAAGATCAGGTTCTCTTTGGAATAGAATTGGATAAAGCTATCGATACTTTCGACCGACGAGTTTTCAAAATCGATTGTAAAAGAAGCTTTTCCTGATAAATCTGTCTTTACCTTCCATGAGTAAGTCCCATTTTCATAGCTGCTGTCTGTTACCGACAACTGGTTGCTTTGAAAGGTAAGCACATATCTTCTGTCAATTATTTTATCTCCCTGCTTGTTAAATACGGAAGCTGAAATAACCGTTTCTTCACCGGTAAAAGAATACGATGGTAATTTCGCAAGGGCAATGCGCTGTGGTTCAAACAAAGTGGAATCAATTCCTTCAACCAAAACATCATCCAAAATAACCTTGTCGTTTGAATACGAAGAGTTCATGACAATAACCAACTGTAGCAAATTCCCCTGAATACGCTCTGATTTTAATAGCTTTTCATTCCAATTCCCAGAAGCCATTGAATCGGGTGAAAACGGGAAAAGTTGCCCGTCAAGTTTATATTTCGCTTTTACATATTTTTTAGAAATGCCTGTATTGCTTCCGGTTTCAACAGCTTTTATTGAAGCATTGACAATTGAGTATTTTGAAATATCCATCACTGGCGAAGACCAAACCACTTCACCGTCGGAATCAAGCACTTCGAAACGCCCGCCTGAAGTGGCAACGGTCTTTGCATAATCACCTTCATTTAAAAACATGCAATCGTTTACATCGACCGACCAATCAACACCGGTAATATCCGATTGAAGATTCCCTAACGTATCGGCCCAATAGCCTTTATTCGGAATATTGAAGTTTTCCTCCCAAATTGGTTGGGCATCGAGTTGAAAATTTAACGCGAACGTGAAGAAAATGCTGCAAATAAGAATAATTTGTCGCATAGTAGTAGATTTTTGGGTGCATTTTTTATTTTTGTCAATCTAGATGTTATAAATTTCATAAAAAAAATTAACAATTACAAAAAAATTAAAGTTATGAGAGTCGCTGTTGTTGGTGCAAGCGGCGCTGTAGGACAGGAGTTCCTGCAAGTGCTTGAGGAGCGGAATTTCCCGCTCGATGAATTAGTATTATTCGGGTCATCACGAAGTGCTGGCAAAGAATATACATTCAAGGGTAAAAAACTTGTAGTCAAGGAACTTAAACACGGCGATGACTTTAAAGATATCGACATTGCCCTGACATCGGCAGGAGCTAGTATTTCGAAAGAATTTGCATCAACCATTACGAAACACGGCGCTATCATGATCGACAATTCAAGTGCATTCCGTTATGATGACGATGTGCCATTGGTTGTTCCGGAAGTGAACCCCGAAGACGCGCTCATCCGTCCGCGTAATATCATCGCAAACCCCAACTGCTCAACCATTCAGATGGTCGTAGCATTGAAACCTATCAATGATCTTTCAAAAATAACGAAGATCCATGTAGCTACCTATCAGGCAGCAAGCGGCGCCGGGGCTCAGGGAATTGCCGAACTCGAAGAACAGATTATACAAGTTGCCAACGGGGAAGAAACAACACCAAAAAAATTCCCTTACCAATTGGCTATGAATATCATACCTCACATTGATGTTTTCCTCGATAACGATTACACCAAGGAGGAGATGAAGATGAACTGGGAAACCAAGAAAATCATGCACACCGATGCTGAAGTTTCGGCCACCTGTGTCCGTATTCCTGTTGCCAGGGCTCATTCGGAAGCCATTTGGGTGGAAACCGAAAACGAACTTTCTGTTGAAACAGTGAAAAACGCGATGGAAAATTTTGAGGGGTTGACTGTGGTAGACAACCCTGCTGAAAAGCAATATCCCATGCCGCTGTTTGTTTCGGGTAAGGATGATGTGTATGTTGGCCGTATCCGTAAAGATGTAGCCTCGAAAAATGGGATCACTTTTTGGTGCGTTGGCGACCAGATCAAAAAAGGCGCTGCTTTAAACGCCGTTCAAATCGCTGAGTGGCTGATTAAAACCGGAAATATTTAGCACACAAATTATCTTAGATATTTTTAGAAGAGGCTTCCAAGAGGGAGCCTCTTCTTTTTTCGAATTACTTTGACTCTGCCGATTTTCAATTCAAATTATATTTGTACTGTGGTTTAAGACAAAACACAATGCAAAATGGTTTTGCCCGCTGGTGAAACCATTTTGCTTCTGATTTTTATAAAAAAGCCACATTTCATTAAAAATTTCAATAATAATTCCCCAATTCATTTTCAAATTAAAACTTGTATGATATTTTTGTTAGCAACTCAACCAAAAATTAATCGTATCATGCCATCAATTAAAAATGTAGGAGAAAGAATAAAACAGATCCGAGAACTAAAGAATATAGGTATCGAAGATTTGGCATTACGCAGCAACCTCGATCAGGAACAAATCATCCAGATTGAAGAGAATAAAGTGATCCCATCGCTTGCCCCGCTCATCAAGATAGCCCGTTCATTGGGTGTAAGGCTCGGAACTTTTCTCGACGACAGCGAGCAACTGGGCCCTGTAGTTACACTCTCGGGTGAACAGCATAAAGGAGCCAGTTTTTCAAACAAAAACATGAAAGCCCGTTCACACATGGATTTCTTTGCGCTTGCCAGTGATAAATCAGGAAGGCACATGGAACCTTTCATTGTCGAAATCAAACCCGGCGATGTAAACGATTACATGCTTTCATCGCATGAAGGAGAAGAGTTTATTTATGTACTCGAAGGTTGTGTGGAGATCAATTACGGAAAAGATGTATATGTGCTAAGTCCCGGCGACAGCATTTACTACGATTCGATAGTAAGTCACAACGTACATGCAGGTGAAAATTGCAATGCAAAAATCTTAGCCGTCGTTTATGCCCCGTTCTAAATCAAAAAAAACAGCTATGCAACTGATAGAACAAACTCTTGGTAATTACATTGAAAAATGGGCATTCGAAACTCCTGATCACGACTTTTTGGTTTATGCCGATCGCGGATTGCGTTTTTCCTACAGTGAATTTAACAAACGGGTTGACAAACTGGCCAAAGGGCTTCTGTATATGGGCATTGGCAAAGGTGATCATGTTGGGATTTGGGCAACCAATGTTCCCGATTGGTTAACGTATACTTTTGCCGCTGCAAAAATCGGAGCAGTAATTGTTACTGTCAATACCAGTTACAAAATCCATGAACTTGAATTTCTGATCCAGAACTCCGATTTACACACGTTATGCCTCATCGATGGTTGGCGCGACAGTGATTATGTTGGAATGATAAACGAACTGGTTCCCGAGCTTAAATCATCAGAACGTGGTTTTCTGAAAAGCGAAAAATTCCCTTACCTGAAAAACATTGTTTACATAGGCCCTGAAAAACACCGGGGGATGTACAACACCAACGAGTTAATCCTACTAGGTGAACATATCGACGATACCGAACTCGAATTCGCAAAACTCAATACCGATCCATATGACGTGGTGAATATGCAATACACCTCAGGAACAACAGGTTTCCCCAAAGGGGTTATGCTTACCCATGTAAACATATTAAACAATGGTTTCGCCATTGGTGAACGTCAGAAATTTACCGCAGCCGACAGGCTTTGTCTGCCGCCACCACTTTTCCACTGTTTTGGAATTGTTTTGGGCATGATGGCTGTACTTACCCATGGTTCAACGGTTGTGATGATCGAATCTTTTGATCCCCTAACAGTACTTGCATCCATCCAAAAAGAGAAATGCACAGCGCTTTATGGTGTGCCCACCATGTTCATTGCCGAGTTGAATCACCCAATGTTCAATATGTTCGACTTAAGCAGCCTGCGTACCGGCATCATGGCCGGATCGCTTTGCCCTATTGAAACCATGCGTGCAGTAATCGACAAAATGTACATGAAGGAGGTAACCATTGTGTATGGTTTGACGGAATCGTCGCCGGGAATGACTCAATCGTTTGCCGACGACCCCCTTGAGATGAAGGTTACAACCGTTGGTAGCGCCTTTCCGGGTGTTGAAGTCATGGTAGCCGATCCCGAAACCGGGAAGGAGCTCCCACTTGAACAACAGGGAGAAATGTGTTGCCGCGGTTACAACATTATGAAAGGGTATTACAACAATCCAGAAGCAACTGCCGCCATTATCGACAAAGATGGCTGGCTTCATTCTGGCGACCTTGGTGTAAAAGATGCTAATGGGAATTTCCGTATTACAGGACGAATCAAGGACATGATTATTCGTGGAGGGGAAAACATCTATCCACGTGAAATTGAGGAGTTCCTTTACCTGATGCCCGAAATTAAAGATGTGCAGGTAGCTGGTGTTTCCAGTCCAAAATACGGCGAAGAGGTTGGCGCATTCATCATCCTTCACGATGGGAAATCCCTATCTGAAGAAGATGTAAAAGATTTCTGCCGGGGAAAAATTTCCCGATTCAAAATCCCAAAATACATCTTTTTCATGAAAGAGTTCCCGATGACGGCCAGCGGCAAAATCCAGAAGTTCAAACTCCGCGAGATGGGTGTAGAAATGCTAAAATATCAGGGGATAAATGTGATTTGATATTCAAAAGTGATATTTTGGAAAAGCCTTCCGGAATGATTTTCCTAAAGGCTTTTATTTTTTATCTGATATCGATTTTTTATACTGAAACTATAGGGTCTGCTGAAAAACCCCGAAGGAGCTTAATACCGATTGAAGAAATGTAAAAGTCCAATCATCGCACGCTAGATTTGACTTAACATTTCTATTCATCGGCATTATACCTGAGTGGTTTTGGACTGTTTTGAAATTGCATCTGGTATAATTTAAATAACCCCCGGTGAAGCTTGCGATCCGCGATAGAAATTATCGGGACGGGGGAATATTGACAACACATGTAATGAAGAAATAGTCAAATCATTGTTGCCCAGTTAAAATATGAAATAGACTTGGAGATTCTTCGCTTCTCCGCCAGTTGGCGGATTCGCTCTGAATGACAATCTCTTATTTTTAACAGGAAGGGTTAATTTACAGTTTCGCTGCCAATTAACCCCTCCTAAGTATCATCGAACACAACTTACTGTCATTGCGAGACCCCACCCAAATTTATTTGGGCACCCCGATTGCTCGGGGTGATAATGACAAGAATTAGTTGTTTTTAATCAGATGTCCACGCCTCGTACCTCGGCTCGCCATGACGCTTTCTTGCAGGAAAGCATGGGAGGGAAGGAAGGCGGCGAAGTTGCCTTCCTTCCCTCCCAAACAACTCATTATGCCTGTCATCGCGAGCGTAGCGTGGCGATCTATTTCAGACTTATTGAAAGTTGTCAAATAAATCTGTCATTCCGAGTGTAACGAGACCGAAACGAAGTGGAGCTCCGACAGGAAATCTTCCCAAATTAACCGGACAACAGAATTAGTCAAATAGCCTAATAGTCAATTATCCTTTAAACAGCGAACAGACAAACCACACTTCTTATTAATGTCTCGACTTCCTAAACCATAGCTATAGTTAGTCAGTGATCGGTAGTAGGCGTTATTTGTATTGTAATCGGTAGAACTCCACCAGGAACCATACTCTCCAATAAGGTTGCATAGTCCATAGTTGCTACGGAAACCACCCGGAAGGGCTGTAAAACCGGTACTGTTGTTTTTTGTTAAATCATTACCAACTTCAAGTTCCCCAGTAGAGGAAACCCAGTTGGTTGTTGAAGCCAACGCTTTTGCTACAGAACCTGATGTGCCAGTATTAGCAGTCACATAGTTCACAAGCGTATTCCACTCGGCATAGGTAGCTACGTGCCAGCCAGTTGGAGCTATATTTCTTTTATCGTTAACCGCATACCAATTGTAAAGTTTGCCATAAATAGCGCTTTTGCTTGGTTTGTTATCGTAATCGCAATAAGCTTCTGTTGAAAGGACTTCCCATTTTGAGTCAGAAGTTACATTGGTTATTGGGTCGCCATTGCTGTATTTCGTGGTTTTTAGGTTTTCAACCATCCATGTTTGAGCGCCTATGGTAACTATATGGTAGCCATTGCCGTCAATGTCAATAACTGGAAGTGGAGCTGTAACATTAATAATTACTGTTTTGCTTGCCGTGTTGAAGTTTATGGTATCTGTCGGTGTAAAATCAACTTTCAAATTCTGATTTGAACCTTCATTTAATTTTGTTCCAGCTGGCGGTGTATAAATGAATGTCCCTGGTAAATCAGCTATTGCATTTAGATGTGTGGCGGTTAGTAACGCTCCATAACAAATGTCTGCCGGATCTACCCAAGTGATAACAGGGTCTTTTTTATTGAAAGCTGTTACATTAATCTTTACTGTTTTGCTTGCCATATTATAGTTAGTAGCATCGGTAGGCGTAAAGTCAACTTTTAAATCTTGGTTTGCACCAACACTTAATTTTGTTCCGGCTGGCGGTGTATAAATAAATGTCCCGGGCACATCGGCTGTGGCGTTTAATTGTGTGGCACTTAGCAACATTCCAAAACTAATGTCTGTTGGATTTGCCCATGTGATAACAGGGTCCATTTTCGTCTCCTCTTTCTTACAACTATTGGTAAGAGACAATACAAAACCCATTACAATGAATAGGTAAAGCCAAAATTTAGTTGTTTTTTTCATGTTAGTTTCATTTTATTTTGGTTAACAAAAGTATTTGATTGCTAAAATACTAATTTTTTGATTGTTGAAATCCTTTGTGTTAAAAATATGATGGGAATGGAAGGAATTACTTTCGATTTTAAATTGAGAAACAGATATGAACCAATGATTTTACTTTCATTTGTTTATTTCTTACTTTTGATGTCATGTCAAAACAAGAGATGCAAAATATGATTGTTGATTACCTGATAAAATTTCATCCTCAGGAAATTGGGATATTTGGCTCATATTCCAGAAATGAGCAATTATTAAATAGCGACATAGATATTTTCATCCATTTCAGCACCACTCCTTCTCTTTTTCAGCTAATTCGTATTGAGAATGAACTATCTGAAAAATTAAAAATCAAGGTAGACTTGGTTACCGAAGGTTCTATACAGAATGAAAGGATCAAAAAAGCGATTCAGAAAGATCTTCAAATAATTTATCAGGCATGAAGGATGATTCATGAATATATGGGTGTGGATGTGGATGTTATTTGGAAAACCATAGAAATTGACCTGCCTGAACTTAAACTGCTGTTTCAAAAAATCGATATTTAATTACTTCGAATACAAACCATCCATTTTCTCAGCCCATAAACGCTGAATATTAGCAGCTCCATTTGCATTGGGATGAACGCCATCGCTGTTCAAATCTTCGGGATGGTTCAGAAACCATGTATAGAAATCAGGACCTTGAATCAGGTTGTTTTCCTTAGTCAGTTCATCCACTGCTTTCAGGTAATCGGGATGAACTTGCCATTTCGCTAAACTTTCATTGGTAGCCAACACACGCGCAATGACGGGTTGAATACCAGCAATCTTGCATGAATCGATCACCTGCTGTAAGTTGTTTTTAAACGTAGCAACATTTTCATTGGTGCCGCCCCAGGCATCGTTGGTTCCCATTTCAATGGCCCAAAAATTAGTGTTTCCGGCCATCGCTAAATAATGAGGAAGATTATTCACAAAGTCGGTACTCGAAATACACCCAATACCGCCACGAATCATAATCGGGTTGTATCCAGGATGTCTTTCTGTTATCCTGTCGGCATAAGTTTTTTCCGGAGGGGTTCCTTTAAACGTGTTGGCTGAAATACTTGTACCGACAAAAAACCATGCATCGTCAGCACTTTCTGAAACATCGAAAACCTGAATCTCATCAATTTTGCCACCACCGTGAATGATAGCCATTTTCACCCAACTAGCGCCTTTAAAATCGATCGCATGACCACGGGCCGAAACGATATTATCCCTGATCGATTCAACAACCACCCAATCGCCATCAGCACCATTGGTCGAATTTGAAGAGATGAGCAAATCGTAATCAACAGGATATTTTTCATTATTAGGACACTTTGCCGGAGATAATTCGTTCGACCATGGATAAGCCGGATTGTTCCAGTTAAAAAAAACTTTTGAAGGACCTTTTTTAAGCTGAATGGCTATCCAGGAGCTGTCTGAGACGGACCACGCTTCTGTCTTAAAAATATTATCAACAAGATAAGGCGCATCGCCCGTTGATGTATTTACAGGTTTACCTTCCGATATTTTTGGATTCGGATTTATTTTTGAAAATCCCTGATTTGCAAATAGTAAGGCCATAAACAACACAAGTAAAAATTTCTTCATTTCATAAAAATTAAGCTATTAAAGTTATATTGATCGGTATAACTCAACGCATTTTAACGTCCCAAATATATCAAATTGCCAACCATTTATCCCTTTAGAAAAAAACAAAACGTCCAGAATTCGCTTTATTTGCATTAAATTTCAAATGAAAAACTACAATGAAAATCACAATAATTGGAACCGGCGGCGTGGGCGGCTATTTTGGAGGCAGGTTGGCACAAGCCGGAAACGAAGCAACCTTTATTGCCCGGGGCGAACACCTGAAAGCTATTCAGGAAAACGGACTTATTGTTAAAAGTCATCTGGGCGATTTCACCATAAAACCAGCAAACGCTACTGATAAAATCGAATCGGTTGCCAATGCCAAACTGATTATTATCTGCACCAAAGCATGGCAGGTAAAGGAGGTTGCCCAACAAATAGCTCCACTTATTAGCAAAGAAACCATTGTATTGCCACTTCAAAATGGAGTGCTGGCCGCCGATGAACTTGCTGAATTTATTCCAAAGAAAAATATTGTTGGCGGACTTTGCCGCATCTTTAGTATGATAGAAAGTCCTGGTGTGATCAACCATTGGGGAGTTGATCCAACCATTGTTTTTGGCGAATTGAATAACGAACAATCGGATCGTATGGTATTACTAAAAGACACCTTCACCAAAGCAGGAATTACCAATATAAATTCACCAGATATTCAGGCCGATCTATGGAAAAAACTCCTTTTGATTAGTTCAGGAGCTTTGCTTGCAGTTACACGTACCAATTATGGCGAATTACGCAGCCTGCCTGAAACCAAAGCACTTCTCCTTGAACTTTCCACCGAAATTTACAATGTGGCCATCGCTGCTGGAATTAAACTCCCTGATAATCTGGTAGAGAAAACGATGAAAGCGGTCGATACCTTTCCTCCTGAGTCGACCTGTTCACTTACCCGCGATATTTGGGAAGGAAAACCTTCGGAAATTGAATTTCAAAACGGAACAATTGTCCGACTTGGGGAAAAACATGGAGTATCAACACCCGTTAACCGGTTTGTATACAATTCAATTCTACCAATGGAATTGAAAGCAAGAACCCAATTAAAATATTGAAAATTAGCCCTGCTTTCCAGACTCCTATTCCTCTTAAATTGTCTCTTTTATTCTTGATTAGGCTATAACACCTCGCGCATTTAGACTTATAGCCAATTTTAATTTTCAATTTGGCTACAATATGAATTATTGGTTATCGATCGCCATGATCAGGTAATCAACCTTTGTGAAATGAAATTTTCTATAAGCCCATTTATCATTGATAAAAGCTATGCCTCTGATTTACAAAATAACTATTCTGCTTCTCTGGCACAAAATGATCTGTCGATAGAGATTTTGTTCAAAGATTGAAAAGCAAAAAAGCGAACGTTTTTGAAAATATCTTACCTTTAATAACAATTAAAAAAAGGGTAATGAGTGATAAACAAGCTTTAGAATATTTATCAAACACATTCCGTTCATTTATAAACGGACAATATATTCCAAATTTAGATTCATCAATTCGTGATTCTTCGGTAAACCCTGAAATGAAAGAATTTTTAGATCTGTTTGAACGTTCTTTCTCGAGGTATGGCAAAGGTATTCAAGCGATAAAATCGATTTCAGATGGAAATCTAAACTTCGAAATTCCTTCAGAAGATCCAGTTCTGGAACCGATAAGAACATTGCAATTAAAACTAAAGCAATTGATTTGGCAAACCCAAAAAATTGCAGAAGGTGACTACTCTCAAAATATTGATTTTATTGGTGATTTCTCAAGATCATTTAATTACCTGATTCATTCCCTCAAGGCACGGCAAGAAATTGAGTATGAACTGTCCGAAAGTAAACGGAAATTTGAACTTATCACTCAGAATAGCATCGATGTAATATGGATTATGGATATTGCAACTCAAAAATTTACCTACATAAGTCCATCGGTATACAACTTACGCGGGTTAACCATTGAGGAGGCAATGGGTGAAACTTTTGAACAATCGATGACTCCAGAATCAGCACAAAAGGCAAATCAAAAGTTTGAACTCCTCCTTACGAAAATTAAGAATAATCAACCAATGCCTGATTCATACGATGAATATCAGCAATGGTGTAAGAATGGACAAGCAATTGATATTGAAGTAAGCACAAGACTGATTTATGATCAAAACGGACAGCCGAAAGAGATTCTCGGTGTAAGCCGCGATATAACCGAACGTAAAAGAGCTGAACTTGCGCTGAAAGAGAGTGAAGAAAAATACAGGCTGATCTCTGATAACAGTAGCGATGTAATATGGACCATCGACATTGCGACCGGAAAAATAACTTTCCTCAGCCCATCGGTTACCAACATGTGTGGCTTTACAGTCGAGGAGATTGTAGATAAGGGATTCAGACTTTTTCTATTGCCCGAATCCATTGAAAAAGAAGAGCAATATTATTCTTTGTTACTCTCAAGAATAAAGAAGAATGAGCCTTTACCCAATGGAAACGGCAGGTACCAACTTCGTCGGAAAGATGGCCAGATTGTTGATATTGAAACCAATATGAGCATCATTCGTGATGATAATGAATATCCAAAAGAGATACTTGGAATTACCCGTGACATCTCCGATCGTATTGGCACAGAAAGAGCATTAAAAGAAAGTGAAGAGAAATATCGGCTGATCACAGAAAACGCACAGGATGTAATTTGGAAAATCGATCTCAACACATTAACATATAATTATATAAGTCCATCACTAAAGAAATTAACCGGATTTACTCCAGAAGAGATGTTGGGCCGCCCTCTTTCTGAAATATTGCTTCCCGATTCCTACCAAAAGTCGATTCAGCTTATACGCGAAAGACTTAAAAAACCACTTGAAGAGGGGCTGAATATCTGTGAAAGATTTCAGCTCTATTCAAAAGAAGGGAAAGCCGTTGATGCTGAAGCAACGATAAGCTATATACAAGATGAAACTGGGAAAGCCATCGAAATTTTAGGGGTAAGCCGCGATATTACTGAACGCATTAAGATTGAGAATGCACTAAAAGAGAGCGAAGCAAAGCTTACTCAACTTCTAGCACTTCAGTCTTCAAGAAACAGACTACTCGTCAGTCAATTAAAATACATATACAATAATGCAAGTAATGCCATTGCCTTTTTCGATATTGAAAACGGCGACATCATTAAGTTTTCTTCGTGCAATAAAAACTGGGCAAATAATATTGGTTTTGAACCCGAAGAACTTAATGGATATGATATCTCCAGAATGTCAGACACTGACACCTCAACTATTTACAGAAAACTAATCTTAAAAGCCACCACGGTTAAGCAACCGATCCAGGAATATCTCTTTTGGCACAATTTATATCTTCATGTTATTGTTGTTCCTATTCCTGATGAACGAACCGGAAATATTACATCTTGTGGTTCATTGGTTTATAATATCTCCGAAAAATTCGAGGCCGAATCAAAAATCCGTGAAACTGAAGAGCGATTTTTCTCAATTTTCAATAACAGCAAGGACGTGATAGCCCTGTTGACCTTGCAGCTCGAAATTGTTGATGTAAATGAGGGTTTTTATCAGCTCCATGGATCAACCGATTATCCAAAACAGAATGTTCTTAATTCATATTTCCCTGCAGAGTATCACAAGATGGTTTTGGGACTGATTAAGAATATAGAAGAAGGGTTATCGATCCCTACTTTTGAATGTGAATTGTTCAAACACAATGGTGATCTAGTTCCAGTAGAAGTAAGCACTTCTGTAATAAACTTAAAACACACCCCAATGTTGCTATGTACCATCCGCGATATTTCGGCCAAGAGAGAGATGGAGCGGACGCTTACCAAGGTGGGAACCCAAATTGAAACCCGCGAACGGCGCAAACTGGCTGCTGACCTCCACGACAATGTTGGCCCGCTTTTATCGAGCATGAACATGTACCTTTCAGTTTTGTCGCGAAAAGATGAATTGAAACCATATACCGAAACGATGACTGATATCAGGCGCATATTGAAAGATACCATTTCATCTGTTCGCGAAATTTCCAATAATTTAAGCCCGCAAGTACTTGAAAATTTCGGGTTAACAGCAGCTCTTGAACAATTTTTTGAAACCAAACAACGGCTCATAAACATACAGCTTCAAAATACCATTGGCAGTATTCGTTTCTCCGAAATCAAGGAAACAATGATCTACAATGTGATTATTGAAGCATTCAATAACTCACTGAAGCATTCTGAGGCCAATCGTATTCGCCTTGACATCAGCAAAGAAAATAATTCAATTCATGTTTTATATTCAGATAATGGGATTGGGTTTAACCTTGATGAAAAAATGAATATCATCAACAATAGTTTGGGTTTATTCAGTATCATTAACCGTGTAAAAATTCTAGAAGGAAGCTATCAAATCGAAACTTCACAGGGAAACGGTTTTTCACTTGCGATTGTTTTCCCCATTAATAATTAATGATATGACAAAAATGAAGATTGCCATCGTCGACGATCACAAAATATTAAGGAATGGCCTCAAAATATTACTCCAGTCAATGGAAAACACCGAAGTTGTGATTGAAGCTTCAAATGGGAAAGAGTTTATTGAACAACTTCAGCAGACAGTTCCAGACCTCGTAATTATTGATATCAACATGCCGGTTATGAGTGGCGATGAGGCCGTTCGAATTGCACGTAAGATGCTGCCCGATTTGAAGTTCATTGTTCTTTCGATGAACAACGAAGCGCAATATTTCAAAGAGATGAACGATCTCGGGGTCGATGGATATATCATTAAAGAATCGGACTACGACGAGTTAGAACATGCCATTGAAACTGTTATGAAAGGGGGGAAATATTTCTCACAGGAACTGCTCCTGAACATGGTCAATAATCGTTCTGCAAACTCAAACATCAAACTAACTGACCGAGAGCAACAGGTGTTGAATTATTTATGCCGGGGTTTCTCTGCAAATGAAATTGCAGAAAAGTTGTTTATCAGCCCGCGAACTGTCGAAAAACACCGTTCCGATTTATTACTACGTACAGCCACACCAAATTCAGTCAGTTTGGTCGTGTTCGCCATTAAAAATGGGATCGTAAAAATCTGAATCGTAAATCTACTAAGTATATTCCGCAGTGATTTTTCGTAACCACTGCTTGGTTTTATAGTTTTTTAACTATTAAATCATAAAATTAATCTTACGTGCTTTGTGGTATCAAAATTAAGGGGGTGGCAACCATGAGGCAAATTCATATTCTAATCATTGATGAGAGTCCAGACTTAGCAAAATCGTTTGGCAATTTAATCATTGATGTTTTCGGAATAAATGCTGTACTGGTTAAATATGCCTACAACTTACACGATGGATTAAAACTTGTAGGTCAAATGGAATATCATTTTGTTTTCACAAGAGCCTACTTTTCTTCGGGTGATTCAGTGTATACCAGATCATTATTTAAAAAAGAATCAATTAATCCATCGGTCAAAATCATCGCTTTATCATTTAACAACGAGTCAGGTTTCAGATCCCAGATCATAAATACCGGGATCAGCAACACTCTAATCAAAGATCAAATAGATGTAGATGAACTTGCCTTCGTTTTTGAGATTATGAAACGAACATGTTTGCAGACAGCAAACACTGAAGAAGAATCGGCATGTGAGTTCCACCTGTCCGCCGCAAAGCTATGGCAGGAGGATCCGACAATTTGAGAACAAATTATTTACGAATGAAATTGGAAATAAAATATCATATATCAGTTTTAAGGAATAAAAAACATAAGCCATATTTTGTAGGTTGGAAGAGAAATGTGGGTTAAGCAAAAGTGAGTTCAGTTTCAAAGCTGAACTCACTAAATTATCAAAAAATATAACAAATAAAGGGGGGAGAAAGAATGGAACGCATTATTATTACAGCAATTGGATTAGCGCTATCGGGGGTAATAGCAAGTTTTATCATGAAATTTATTTTTAAAAAATCAGTGATGTACACTGTGAGTTTATGGTCAATAGCATTTGCTTTAATTTGTTGGCTTTTAGGTGCTTTGGTAAATCATTTGGGAACTATTCACATCGCATGGGCTTCACCATTAAGTTTTGCGTTGGGCACCTATTTATTTATGGATATCAACAAAAAACTATCAGTGCCATTAAATTCGGCCATCGAAAATGTAAGAGCACTTTCGGAAGGGAATTTATCAATTAAGGCAAAAGAATCCGAATCGAAAACAGAATTGGGAGTCTTGCAAAATTCTATTTTTCATCTCACCAATAGTTTGAGAAGTGTCATTGAAGAGATACAGAACAACGCATCAAACGTGCAGATGAGTAGTGAACAATTGGGAGCCATGTCGGAAGAGCTTTCAAGCGGGGCTTCAGAACAAGCATCATCGCTTGAAGAACTTTCAGCGATGATTGAAGAACTTTCCGCAACACTTGAATCAAACATGGAAAGGGCAAAGCTTACCGGAACAATCAGTTCGCAAAGCCTGCAACTTGTTACAGGTGTCGCTGAAGGATCTCACAGTGTTATCGATTCGTACAAAAGCATATCTGATAAAGTAACTGTCGTGAATGACATTTCGTTTCAGACCAATATCCTGGCATTGAATGCCGCAGTTGAAGCCGCCAGGGCAGGTGAACATGGGCGCGGGTTTGCAGTAGTGGCTGCCGAAGTACGGAAACTTGCCGATAACAGCAAGGTGCTTGCCAAGGATATTCTTGATGTCTCATCCACAAGCATTAAAATAACCGAACATGTTGAGGAAGAAATTGCCAAAATGCTTCCCAAAATAACAGAATCAACTCAATTGGTTCATGAAATCGTAAATTCAACCGTTGAACAAACCGCAGGAATTTCTCAGGTAAACACTTCCATTCAGCTGATGAATCAGGTTACTCAGCAAAATGCAGCTGCATCGGAAGAAATGGCTGCCGGCGCCGAAGAATTATCGGCTCAGGCTCAGTCGCTGAAAGAATTGGTTTCATTTTTCAAGATATAATCGTATTCTCAAATGGAAAATGAAATTTGTCCGATCATAGAAACATGCACATTCTTTAACAACTCATTTCTAACACCTGATATTGTAGGAGAAACTTACAAAAGAAAATATTGTCTTAGTTCTCCGAAATTTAAAGAATGCAAACGCTATATAGTTTATCTGGGAACAGGAAAACAAGCACCAAAATACATCATGCCTAACTCACAATTATCGATTGATGAAATCTCATGGAAAATTGAATTATAAATTAGTGGTAAGATTTATAAAAGAATCTTACCAAAAGAATCTGAATCAAATCTTATTTCTAACAAATGAGATTTTCACAGATCCAACACCTGGGAATAAAGGGATTATTATCCTCTTAATTCCTGTCAGAAAGGATATTTAACTGTTCAACCTTTACCGAAGTTTCAATTTCACCGGCTTCCAATATGGTATGAAAAAGAAAATCGGTGCGAAAATGCTTGTCTTTGTTTTCTGTCGCGGCGACTACCTTGTCGGGGAATAAACGGGCATATTCATCCGAAAACCAAACCAAACACGCCGGATTCATTTCATATTTTGTTTGCTGGGCGTGGAACCACTTCCGATCCTCTCCCAGCAATTCACCATGATCGGAAAGAAAAATCAGAACGGCCTTCTTATTTTTCAACATACACACAATTTGAGAAAGGAAAAAATCGGTATAACAGATCACATTATCGTACGAATTAACAATTTTAAGGCTATCATTTTGCGTAATGTTTTTACTTTTCATCACCGGTGTGAATTTTTCAAACTCTTTTGGAATATTGGAAGGATACCACCAATGACAACCAAATTGGTGAACAACAATTAGTTTTCGCGAATATGGCGAATCGATTGCTTCTCTGATTGATGGCAACATCTTCCCGTCAAAACGTTTATTATCCTTTGAAAATGAAAAAAGATTCAACGAATCGCATTCACTTGCCAGAGGCAATAAATACTTATTTAAATCCTGATTACCAATCCACCACGACCGATAGTTGCATGAATTGAAAATAGAAATAAACGTTTTTTCATTGGTTGAAGGCCAATGGTTGATACTATCGGCCCTGGTAAAGATATGCGGCAAACTCTTGATCGTATAAGACCATTCCGAATAGATATTTTTATACGAAATCGGGTTTTCTGTTGCCATCAAGCTGAACGTATTTCGATGGTACCCGTTTAAGCTTAGATGATCGGCCCTCATCGCTTCACCTACAACAAAAACGACCGTGATGCTATCTGAATTACAAACAGCATCACGGCATATATCTTCGCGAACTTTGGGTAATTCATCTTCTTCTACAAGACACTCATCAAGCCCAAAAAACAAGGCATACGGGCTATAATAAAACATCGAAATAACCCTTGACGTGTTCATAAAAAAGATAATCGTCAAACCTGCCAATACAATAAAAAAACTACTCCAGTTGATAATTACTGTTTCAATTTTCAATCGTTTAAAAACCAACAGCAATGAAATAGCCAGCAACAGGGCCAGATATCCCAAAAACAATGTTGAAATCTGACTAAATGCTTCAAAATTGTTGGTGTTAAGGGTCGATTCAACAATCGCTCCGTTAAAAACAAGGTTATACTGACTGATATAAAATGAAATTGTTCCCGAAGCAAGAATATAAATGGGGTAAAGAAATGCGAATATCCACTTGTTCAGCAAAAGAACGAAAATAATCATTCCAGACATCAACGTGATAAACAACCAGGTAAAAGCCATAAGCAAAAAATCATGTGTCCCATCAACCGGAAAATGTTTCAGCGCGGGAGCTTCAACAAGAAGACCAAAAACGATCACTGAAGAAGAAAGGAGCAGAAGAAACTCCCTGGAGTAGGAATATTTTCTTTGGATGATTGATTGAAATATTTTTCGAAGATTTTTCATGCTATGGAATAAAAATACTAAAGATAAATTTAAATTCATTTTATTTCAGAACCAATTAATCAAGTTTTTTCAGCGACCTTTGCTTAATATCACGAAAAAAGTTAAAATTGTTCCTGCTTGAATATTATTTTTTTATAAACTTGATTATCTTATATTTACATATTAGCGGAGAGTTTGCCGTTATTTTTAATTGCCTTTAAAATGAAAAAATTAGTCTTTTTTATCATCGGTATTTTTCTGACAAATCTATCGTTTTCAATCAATTACTATGTTGCAATCAGCGGGGATGATTCGAATAATGGAACAACAATCGAAACCCCATTCGCCACCATTACTGCAGCAATTTCAAAAGTTATTAAAGGTGATGTAATTTTTGTGCGTGGCGGTACATATCAATATTCCTCCACCATTTCAATCTCAAAAAGTGGTACCGAAACCGATACTTGCTATCTGGTGGCATATAATAGTGAAAAACCGATACTCGATTTTACAGGTACAGCATTTGGGAAACGGGGAATGACTCTTTCTGGCAACTATTGGAAAATAAAGGGATTTGAAATGCAATATGCGGGAGATAATGCCCTGAATATTTCTGGTGGCAACAATACAATAGAGCAATGCAGCTTCCACGACAATGAAGACAGCGGATTGCAGATGGGCGGCGGCGCCCACGATAACAAAGTCATCAATTGCGACTCCTATTTCAATGCCGACCCAACAGATTATGGTGATGCCGATGGCTTTGCCGCAAAGCTTGATGTTGGTTCAAACAACTATTTCTACGGTTGCCGTGCATGGTGTAATGTCGACGATGGCTGGGATGGTTATATGCGGGGCAACGACGATGTAAGCACTGTATTGGAAAATTGCTGGACATGGGGCAATGGGTATCTTAAGGACGGTACTGACCCTGGAGCAAAAGCCAATGGAAATGGGTTTAAGGTCGGTGGCAGCGACGATAAAAAGTTAAAACACAATTTCACCCTGATAAACTGTCTCGCTTTTTATAACAAAGCAAAGGGGTTTGATCAGAATAGCAACATGGGCAGCATGTTTTTCTACAACTGCACAGGTTAT